>Ga0335071_10000158_pt1 | contig 80616 bp, 90 predicted proteins | sample Lox_Sample_15_FD_206724 | JGI IMG/M metagenome (GOLD analysis project Ga0335071, IMG submission 206724) | Soil microbial communities from Loxahatchee National Wildlife Refuge, Florida, United States - Lox_Sample_1.5 | ecosystem: Environmental > Terrestrial > Soil > Wetlands | place: USA... | reverse complement strand
ATCGGCTCCCCGGATCAAACTCAAAAACGGGCTCACTGCGCCAAGAAACACCGACCTCGGCGAGCGACCGCACCCGATTTTCCCGCATGCGCGGGCGTCCCCGAAGCGGGGACTAGGCAACTCAAAACTCAAAACTGTAGTGTCGCCGGATCTGGTCCATGGCGACGTGGAGCCCGGCTATGGAAAGGTTGCCGACGCCTTTCGCGCCAATTTTCGCGACGGCGCAGAAGTCGGCGCGGCCGTCGCCGTCTACCGTGACGGCATCAGGGTCGTCGACCTCTGGGGTGGCTACCGAAACGGATTGACCAAGGATCCGTGGCGACCGGACTCGATGGTCAACGTGTTCTCCACGACCAAGGGGGTCGCCGCCCTGGTCGTGGCAGTCGCGGTGTCCCGCGGACTCATCTCTTATGACGCCAGGGTCGCCGATTATTGGCCGGAATTCGCGCAGGCGGGCAAGGGTGATGTGACGGTGCGGCAACTCCTGGGACACCAGGCTGGACGGTGCGCGCTGAAGCCGAACCGTCACTGGCCGACGTCGCCCACCCCCGGCGCCGAGTGTGGGCCCCACAGCTGCACCACCCGCCGAATTCGTCCATCGGCCCCACGCTCGACACCAGGGCCTGTGAAGGTGGCATCCTGGCCGTGTGGGTTTGCTAATCCGGTTGGCGGAGGTATTGATCGTCATCCTGCCGCTAGTGGGTGCGACCGTCGCCGTGATCCGCACCTTCAGCAACAACCGGCGCCCGGCCGAGACGTCGCCGGGTGCCGATCGATCAGAAACACCACCCGATACCGGCAACAATTCAGCCGCCCGGTGGCGGGCGCTGCGACGCGTCCTCGATGAACACGACCGCACCGACGCACGATGGCTCAAGTACGAACTTGACACCGCCAAACTGCTCGACTTTCCGCTTATGACCGACATGAGCGATCCGCTCACCATCGCCTTCCACAAAGCCAAGCTGCGCGCGGACTTTCTGCGTCCCCTCAAAGCAGAAGACCTTCTCGACGATCGGGAAGCTGCCGCGCAATACATGGCCGCCGTCGAGAATTACGTGACCACATTCGACACCGCCGAGGCCGAAGCGATTCGTCGGCGCCGCAACGACTTCTCCTTAGACCATCAGCAACGAATTGCGCGCGCCCAGAGCCTGTTGCGGGTGGCATCGGACTCCGCCGCAGCGCCGAAGGAGCGCCAGAACGCCTACGAGTTGGCCCGTCGAGAACTTGACGGCATTGTCGTATTGCCATCCGCCGCGCGGGCAGCCATCGAGCGTGGCATCTCCGGGGAGATCGAGGGGTAGGGCGATCGTCGGATGACCGCGACACCCGGCCAGTTGGCCGCCGACGCGGGCGGGAGCCACGGCCTAGCGGGATACCCGGTCACCCCACCGCCACTTCGCGGCCCGGTCACCTTCGACCAGTGTTGGCTTGATCTGACGTTCATTGACTGGCCGGTGCGGCCTGAAAGTGTCGCGCGGATGTACCCACCGGGGTGCGGGCGCGCTTCGGCCGCCGCCGCCCCGTGCACTGATCGAATAGTCAGGGGCAGGTGTACCCGCCGTCGATCACGATGTCGGAGCCCGTCATGTAACTCGAGGCCTCACTGGCCAAATAAAGGTAGAGGCCGGTGAGCTCTTCCGGCTGGCCGATGCGGCCGAGCGGGATCTTGGGCTCCCACAGCCGGTGGTACTCCGCTAAGGGCTCGACCAGCTCGGTGCGGATATAGCCTGGGCTGACGCTGTTCACCCGGATGTTGTGCGGTGCGAACTCCACTGCCATGGCCTTGGTCAGGTGAATGATCGCCGCCTTCGAGGTGCAGTAGTGGCCGACCTGTTGCGGAATGTTGATGATGTGGCCCGACATCGACGCGGTGGTGATGATGACCCCGCCTCGACCCTGCCGGACCATTGCCCTGGCCGCCGCCTGGGCGGTGAGGAATACGCCGGTCACGTTGGTGTCCTGGATGCGCTGAAATTCTTCCAGCGGCATGTCCAGCATCGGGGTGACCGCCACGATGCCGGCGTTGCAGACCGCTATGTCGACGCCGCCGAACTCCGCGGTCATCCGGTCGAGCATCCCGTCGACCTGATCCGGTTGGGTCACGTCGCAACCGATGGGGACGACTTGGCCCTTGCCGGCCGCGGCGATCTCCTCGGCGACTTTCTCCAATGCATCGAAATGCCTTGCCGCAACGGCGACATGAGCCCCGGCCTGGGCATACGCCAGTGCCACCCGCTTACCGATGCCGCTGGACCCGCCGGTGACCAGGGCCCGCTTACCGTCCAAGTCAAATAGGTCCCAAACACTCATCGTCATCGATACCTTCCATTTGTCAGCGGGCCAGAAGACCTGGTTTGCCCGTGCGGTCGGTGTTAGCGTGCCTCAATGGTCGGGAACCTGGCATTTTCTTCGACGCACGCGCCCTGGGGTTGGTCGTGGTCCACCGTCCTCCTCGTGGTCTTGTTGATCATTTTTCTTGTCGTCGGCCCAATTATCGTGCGCCGCATGCGGACGATTCGCGGTCCGGTGGAAACCGGCACGGCGCAGGTGTTGTCGCTGCGGCAATTCGGCTCCGTCGGCGGGGGTGCGGGACGTCAGGTATGCCGGTTCCGGCTCCGGGTAGAGGTTCCCGGGCGCGAACCGTACGAGGTCACCCATTGGCAGAATGTCGCTCCGTGGGAGCTGGCCGCCGTCGGACCCGGCAACACCGTCTCGGTAGAGGTCGACGCTGCCAAACCGAAAAGGGTTCGGATCGGACGCGGGCGGCGACACCCGGGGACGGCCGGTTCCCCGCACACCTTCACTGCGCGATTTGAAATGCCCCCGACCGTGGTTTTCAATCACACGACGACGACGCCCGCGGAATCCTCCGTCGCGCCGCCTACTCCGATCAGCCCGGTCGTCTCGGCGGCCGATCTCCTCGCGTCGGGTCAGCGCGTGCCGGGCGTGCTCAGATCGTTCGCCGCCATGGGCACCACGCCGCGCAGCCTCGGCAGGATCCCCAGCAGACCGGAAATGCTCGACGCTCCGCACTACACGCTGGAGGTCGAGCTGCACTTCCCGAATCTGGCGCCAATTACGGGTCGATCCGTCCAGCCGGTGCCCGTGTCGCAGGTGCCCAACCTCGCCATCGGGCTCAAGCTGGACTGCGTTGTGGATCCGGCCGACCCAGCACGCCGATTCATCGTGGACTGGCCGCAATTCTAGCGGGGCCAACGGATCTCGCTCGCTCCTTGACCTGCCGTTAGGGTGTCCGCTATGGGCAAATTCAGCAGGGCCGAAATCGAGCAAGCCGTCGCGAATTACACGACCGTCGTCGAGGAGTGCAGCGCCTCGGGTGACTGGCGACCGTTCGCCGATCTCTTCACCGAGGAGGTTGTCTACACCGAACATCACTACGGGGTGTTTCGCGGACGGGAGGAGGTGCGGCAGTGGATCGTCGCGGTGATGGCGCCGTTTCCACACATGCGCTTTCCCTCCGACTGGACCGCCTACGACGAGGAAAACGACGCCGTCGTGATGATGATCAAGAACCTGCTCGACCACCCGACCGACCCGAACGGCAAGCCCTTCTGGTTCCCGAACTGGACTCGCCTGGTGTACGCCGGTGAGGGCCTGTTCTCCAGCGAAGAGGACATTTACAACCCCGACCGGGACGCGCCTCGGGTGATCGCGGAGTGGATGCAGGCCGGTGGTCAGCTCGCGTCCGGTCAGATCCTGCAACCCAACGCATAGCGCCTAACCGTGGGCCTCTGACCGCCGAGCGTGCATTCACGACGCTTCAACTCCCATGTCGCGTCGTGAAATGCACGCTCGGCGCTGAAGGTAGCGCGCGACCGGGGTCGGTGCCATCCGGCCTCCCCATCGATACGAGTTACATTGAAGCCAAACACGTTCTAGTGTGAACCCATGGGCAAATTCAGCAGAGCCGAAACCGACGAAGCCTCGTCTTCGATGAGTGCAGCGCCTCGGGGGACTGGCGTCCTTTTGCGGATCTGTTCACCGAGGACGTTGTCTACACCGAGCATCACTACGGCGTCTTTCACGGACGCGAGGCGGTGCGCCACTGGATAGTGGAAGTCATGGAGCCGACCCCGCACATGCGCTTTCCCTATGACTGGGTCGCCTACGACGAAGACAACGACGCAATTGTCGTCATGTTCAGGAATTTGCTCGCCCCCCCACCGATCCGGACGCCGAGCCAATTTGCTACCCCAACTGGACTCGCCTCGTCTATGCCGGCAATGGCCTGTTTTCCAGCGAAGAAGACATCTACAACTCCAACCCGGCTATTGCCAGCTGGCTGCAGGCCAGCGGCCAACTCGCCACGGAGGAAATCCAGCGGTTAAACGCTTAGGCAGACGAGCGATCTGGCTGTCGCCGGCGCCTCGACCGCACGGCACTCAACGCCTGCTCCCAGGCGAGCATCGTCGTGGCCTTGAGGTTGGCCGGTTTGATGCTGTCCCTCGAAAGGAGCGCCGTCGCAGCGGCCTTCGTGGTCGCCGACGCCTTGGACATGTGACCGGAGTCGAACGGTGGCTGCGGATCGTATTCGATCGCTAGCTGGATCGCCTTCGCGCGGTTTTCGCCGCCGATCTGTCCAGCCAACCACAGGGCAAGATCCAAACCCGCGGAGACGCCCGCACTAGTTACCACATTGTCCTGATGCACGATCCGCTCGTCGGCGACCGGGATGGCGCCGAATGGCTTCAGCGCGGGAATGGTCAGCCAGTGCGACGTCGCACGCCGGCCTTTGAGCAATCCGGCGGCCGCCAGGAGCACCGAACCCGAGCACACCGATGTCGTCCACTGGGCGCTCTGATGGGCTTGACGCAGCCAGTCCAGCAGCGCGTCGTCGCGTGCATGTACCGGCGTCGACGGGCCACCCGGCACCAGAATCACATCGGGCGAAGGGGTTTCCGCCAACGAGTGGGTGGCTCCAATGACCAGCACACCGGAATCCGCGGTGATCGGCCCGGACTCATGCCACACGAACCGCACCTCGGCCCCCGGCAAGTTACGCAACACCTCGTACGGACCGATCATGTCCAGGGCAGTGAATCCCGGATAGGCCACGAAAGCGACTTGGGTCATGATGTTGTCCTTCCTTACGCGAACGCCTTGCGATATTGGTCGGGCGAAATACCAACGCGGCGAAGGAAATTGCGCCGCATGGTTTCCGCCGTACCGAAGCCGCAGCGGGCAGCGATGGCGACGACAGTGTCGTCGGTCTCCTCCAACTGCCGACGCGCGGCTTCCGTGCGAATGCGTTCGACGTAGTGACCGGGCGCCTCACCGACCTCGGCGGTGAATACCCGAGTGAAGTGACGCGGGCTCATTGCCGCCCGGCGGGCCAAATCACCGATGCTATGCGCGTCACCCGGTTCTGACTCGATAGCCTCCTGCACCTCCCGGATGGAGGTACGTTTGGCACGCGGCATCCACACCGGCGCGGCGAACTGTGACTGACCGCCGGGGCGCCGCAAATACAGCACCAGCCAACGGGCGACCGTTTGCGCGATCTCGGTGCCGAAGTCGTCCTCGATCAGTGAGAGCGCGAGGTCGATTCCGGCGGTGACACCCGCGGCCGTCCATATGGTGTCCGAGCTACGGACAAAAATCGGATCGGCATCGACTTCGATGGCGGGGAATTCGCGTGCCAAACGCCCGGCGAAGGCCCAGTGCGTGGTTACCCGGTGGCCGTCCAGCAGCCCCGCCTCGGCGGCAAGGAAGGCACCGGTGCAGACGGTGACGATGCGGCGGGCATGTCCCGCGACGGCCTTGACCCAGCCGACAAGCTCGGCGTCGCGCCGCGCTGAGTCGACGCCGCCGCCACCGGGCAACACGATGGTGTCGAGGGGTTCGTGCGGATCCGGCAGCGGCGCCGCCGCGAAGGCGAGTCCGGTCGCGGTGGTCACGGATTGGCCGTCGACCGACGCCATGACGACGTCGTACCCGCCCTCCGTCAGAAGCGCTGCGCCGGTAAATACGTCGTGAGGTCCCACCACGTCGAGTGCCTGCACCCCGGAAAAACCGACGATTACCACCTTGCGAGCCATGAATTCAGTGTTGGACACGCCCAGGTATGTCGTCTACGCCTTGTACCCCACCAATCAGGACATGGGACCTGACCAATAGCCGCCGCGACGAGCTTGGCAGACTGTGCGCATGGCACAGATAACGTTGCGTGGAAATCCGATCAACACTGTCGGCGAACTGCCTGCCGTCGGATCCGAAGCTCCCGCCTTCGACCTGACCGGTGGCGACCTAGCGCCGGTCAGTAGCGAGCAGCTTCGCGGTAAGGCCTTGGTGCTGAACATCTTTCCGTCCGTGGACACCCCGGTTTGCGCGACGAGCGTACGAACCTTCAACGAGCGCGCTGCGGCCAGTGGCGCCACCGTGGTGTGCGTGTCAAAAGACCTGCCGTTCGCGTTTTCCCGATTCTGCGGCGCAGAGGGCATTGAGAACGTCAAGACCGCTTCGGCGTTTCGTAGCAGCTTCGGCGAGGACTACGGGGTCACCATCAGCGACGGACCAATGGCGGGGTTGCTCGCCCGGGCCATCGTGGTCATCGACGCCGACGGCAAGGTCGCATACACCGAGTTGGTCCCGGAGATCGCACAGGAACCCAACTACGACGCGGCGCTGGCGGCGGCCTAGCCCCTCGTTTTTCCTGTAGGCGTCGGCCGCAGTTCGACTGTCATTTCACCGGCCCGGAGGGCAAGCCCTATACCGCGCACATGCGCATCACCAAGGTCGACGGCGAACGGGTCGAGTTCGACGTCAGAAGCCGTCCGTCGTAGGCGGCCCCAGTCGACCGGCCGCAGCGGCCAGCGCCTCGCGGCATCCGGTCCACATCTGCTTGATGATGTCGGCGGCCGGCGGGATGTCCTCGATGCGGCCGGCGACTTGGCCGGTGTTGGCGACGCTGGCGTCCATGTCGCCGTCGAAGTAGAGCCGCTGCACGCGTTGCAGCGCTGCCCGCTTTCCGCCAAAGATGTTGAGGCGTCGATTTTTTCGGCGCCGGGGTGCGGATCACCCGCATCATCCGTTTGCCGTCGAGGGCGAGCAGCACCGTCGCCGTGTCGTCGGCACGGACGACCGCCTGTTTGAGGTTGACGTGCACCGGTGACTCCGCCGAGGCCATCAGCCGGTGCCAATCTGCACGCCTTCGGCGCCGAGGACCAGCGCGGCGGCCATCGAGCGCGCGTCGCAGATCCCGCCCGCGGCGACGATGGGCACGTCGACGTGGGCCGCGACCAAAGGCAGTAGCACCATGGTCGAGGCGCCGAATCGATTCTTCAACCCGCCACCCTCGACGCCCTCGACCACCAGCCCGTCCACGCCGGCGTCAACGGCCTTCTTGGCGGCGGCCAGGGTGCCTACCCACGTGGAACACGGTGATGCCCGCATCGTCGAGGCGACCGGTGAAACAGCGACGGGTTGCCCCCCGACGTAGTGACGAACCGCACGTCGTTTGCGACAAGGAGATCCACGACGGCCGGATCGCGGTTGAACAGCAGCGCGATGTTGGCACCCACTGAACGCTCGGTGAGCTCGCGCACGCGTTGCACGTCGGCTCGGCCCCGGTCGGAGCTGGTCTCGATGATCCCCAGCGCTCCGGCGTTGGACACCGCGGCGGCCAGCTGGGCACCGGTGATGTACGTCATCGGCGCCTGGATGATCGGGATGTCGATCTTCGCGAGTTCGCAGACCCGGTTGGGTGCGGGGCCACCGCCGTGGGTGGCCATCAGCCGCGCGGGTCGATCAGGTCACGAAAGCCTACCGCGGGGTAGACGGCGGCTCCCAGGGCCGCGACCCGATCGGTCAGCCCTTTGTCGGATGTCACCACCCGGATCTCCTGCGGGTGGGGATCGGCTTGCACCAGCCGGACGATCTGGTCGTCGGCCGAGTTGGCGGCCGCCTTCGGGGCGTGCGCGACCTCGATCACCGATGAGGTGATGGCGGTCGCCGGCGGTCGCTCAAACACCACGGTCACGTCGTCTCCTTGCACCGATGCCCATCGGTCGAGCCTTTCCACCAGCGCGACCATGGCGCGGCGGCGGTCCTTCCACCAACCGTCGGGCCGACTCCCAATCACGTTCATACCGTCGACGATCCATCGCACAAACACACGGTAGGGCACGCCGGTTGCGCGCTGGAGCTACCGAGACCGTGATGGCCGCAGTGCCGAAGTGGTCTTCCCGGTGCGCTCGCGAAGCAGCACGCGCAGGGTGTTGGGATGCTCGTAACCCACCTTGCGGGCGATGGCCTCGAGCGACAGATCCGTCGTCCGCAACAGGTGAGACGCTCGTTCGATCCTGAGGTCCTGGATGAACCGAATAGGTGAGGTCCCCATAGTCCGCTGGACGCAGCGCTGCAGCGTCCGGCTGCTGACTCCGATGGAGTCGGCCGCGTCGGCGATGGTCATCGGTTCGGTGAGGCGTTCGCGCGCCCAACGCTCGAAGGCCGCGACGGTGGGATCGCTGTGGGCCAGCGCGCTGGGAATCGTATAGGCGGCCTGCGACGGACGCTCATCGACGACCAGATACCGGGCGACCAACTCGGCCAGCGCGGGACTGCTTGCCCGAACGATGGCCAGGGCGAGGTCCACGTGTCCGAACGCCGCGCCCGCGGTGGTCACTCCGCCGCTGGCGACGACCATCTGATTCTGATCGACCTGAACCGCGGGGTACCTGGCGCGGAAGACCGGCGCCAGCCACCAGGTCGTCGTCGCGCGCAGGCCGTCGAGGACACCCGTCTCCGCCAGCAGGAAGGTGCCGGTGCACGCGGAGGCGATGGCCATGCCGCGTTCTCGGGCCCTGATGATCTGCTCGCGTACAGGAAGGGACTGCGGCCCGCCAACGTAGTCGAGCAGTTCGGCCGGCCGGCGTTCCGCCATGGCGGGGACGATCAGCAGATCCGCCGTCTCTGCCCGCGCGAGGGGCTCGGTGGCAACGAGATGTCCTGCCCCCGTCCGGATTTGAGGCTCACAGCCGACGGTCGTCACGTTCCACGTCGGTGGCTCGCTGATCTCCTGGCCCATCCCGTTGGCGCCGTCCAGCACGTCGAGGATGGCCGCGAGCCCGGAGTCGAAGACACCGTTGTACACGATAACCGCTACGTTCATGGCGTAAACGCTATCAATGGTGTCGTTCCTGCCACTGATGTTGCCGCTCTCCGATCCCATAAATTCGGCGGTGCGCCGGATATTCGGCGGTTCCCACCAAGAGGAGTGACCACAATGAAGTTCGGAATTTTGGCGCGCATCGAGGCCAAGCCCGAGTACGCGGATCAGATCGCGGCGATGCTCCGCGACGCCGCGGAGTTGGCCGCGAAAGAACGGTACGCGGTGACCTGGTACTCATTCCGTCAGGACGCCACCACCTTCGGGGTGTTCGACACGTTTGACGACGAGCACAACCGGCAGGCCCATCTGGAAGGCCAGATCGCGGCTGCCCTCGCGAGCGCCACCGACACCATGCTCGCTTCGGCTCCCGTCTTCACCCCGATCGATTTGCTCGGCGTGAAGGCCGGCTGAACGACGGAAAGACGTCAGATCATGCCCCGTACGACCGTCGTCAACCTCAAAGGGCATCGGGACGACCCGGATTACGCTGACGTCGTGTACGTGGGCCGAGCGATGACGAGAGGCGGGTGGCGTCTCCAGGGATCGCCGCTGGCCAGCCCGTTCGTCCCTGGTCGGGACGGAACACGGGAGGAGGTCGTAGCCAAATATCGGACCTACCTGCTCAGTCGGCCCGACCTGCTCGCACTGCTGCCCGGTCTGCGGGGCCGCCGGCTCGGGTGCTGGTGTGTCCCGCAGCGGTGCCACGCCGAAGTGATCGCCGAGATCGCCGACGCGTGATCCGCCAACACCTCGGAAGAGAGCCCGCATGGAAATCCCACCCCAATTTCAGCTTCCGCCCCACGACGGTTTTGTTGTCACGCACTTTCTTGTCGTTTCCGACCAGGTGCGGTCGCGCGACTTCTACGGCAAGATTTTCGGCGCCCGGGTGGTACGCGACGGAGACCCCGTAATCCTGCGGCTGGCCAACACGTGGCTGATCCTCAATGCCGGCGGCGGCCCGACGGACGACAAACCCGCCGTCACGCTGGCCCCACCCGCCGACCCCAATACCGTCAGCGCGTTTCTGAACATACGCGTTGCCGACATCGAGAGCGCGCACCGCGAGTGGCGGGCGCGCGGCGCCGAATTCCTGACCGATCCCGTCGACCGCGCCAATGAAATCCGTGCCTTCATCCGCGACCCCGACGGCCACCTCATCGAAGTCGCCCAATGGCATACCTCGTGGACGGCCAGCTTCTCGACTTAGGGGTGCAGCGGCGAAAGCGGTTGCGCGCCGGTCACTTCCACAATAATTGGGCAAGGCCGAAGACGACCAGGACGGTCAGCGTCAGCAATTGGGGCCAGGGCCGCCACGGCGCGTCTTGAATCGCATACGACATTTCTTTGATCGGCGATGTTGGCGGCGGCGCGGCACGCTCCGCGGCCACCGGGCGGTGGAGCTGGTGGAAGTACAACTGGATGAGCGTCGCGCCGATCCAGAGACCGCCGAGAAAGCTCACCGGCTCCACACCGCGCCACAACAACAGCGCGGCGATCGCCACGGTGAAAACCATCAGCACGACATCGGACGTGGTGGTAGCCGAGGCCTTGCCGCCATACTGTTTGTCCAGCAACTGCCGCCTTCTTCGATATGGCAGCGCGAAGAAGCCGAACTTTGTGATGATGTGCAGGCCAAGTACTACGACGACGACGGTCGCGATGGTATTAACTACGGTCGCCGGAATCAGTTTCCTCCGCTGACGCATCGCTGATGCCGGGCACCGCAACCGACGATGGGAAAACGCCGATGACGTCGTTAGCCGACACCGATGACCGGCTGGTCTCGCTGGCTCGCGGTATGCGAGACCTCGTTGCGGCCGAAGCTGCCGAATCTGAACAGCTGCGCACCCTCACCGCGCCGATCGTCGACGAGATGTGGGCGACCGGACTGATGTCCGCATTCAATCCGGTGGTGGCCGGCGGCGTCGAGCCGTCGTTCGCGGAGATGATCGAGACGTGGATCGAAATGGCCTGGCAGGACGGGTCGTTCGGGTGGATCGGCATCGCCAATCTGCCGTCTTCCTTCGCCGCCGCCGCTTATCTGCCCGACGCTGGTTTCGCCGAGGTGTTCACGGCGCACGACAACCGGGTCGCCTTGGGGGGCAATTCTTTCCCAATGGACAGGGCACCGCTGTCGACGGCGGCTATCTGCTGAACGGGTCATGGAACTTCGGCTCGGGCATCGGCCACTCCCAATACATCGCGGCTGGGTTCTTACCGATGGATAACGGCGAAATGCGTTGGATCAGCGAGGGTTTCCCGGAGATGCGCGTCGCCGTCGTTCCGCGCGATCAGGTCAGCTTCGATGACGGCTGGTACGTGCAGGGGCTCAAGGGAACCGGCTCCTACGACTACAGCGTCCAGGATGTATTCGTGCCGGCAAGCCGTACGTTTGAACTGTTCGTGCGGGAGCCCTACCGTGGCACGTCGCCGGCCACCCGCATGGGCCTGATGCCCGTCACCGCCGCCGGTCACGCATCGTGGGCACTGGGCGTCGCCAAGAGCATGCTCGACGACGTCCAAGAACTTGCGGCCACGAAATTCCGGATGAGTGACATGGCGTCGCTGGCCAGCCGCCCGACATTCCAAAAGGGGTTGGCACACCACCGCGCAGCCTGGCGCGCCGCTCGTCTGCTGGTCCTCGATGCATTCGGCACCGCCGAAGCCGCGGTCGCCTCGGGGGAAGAGCTGACCCCGGCATTGCGCGCAGACATGCGGGTGGCCGCGGTGTACGCCACCGACACGGCGCGAGGCTGTGCCGAATGGGCTCATCTGGTGGCGGGGACCAGCTCAATCCGCGAGGGCACCCGTTTGGAGCGGGCCTTCCGCGACATCTACACCGGGACTCAGCATGCCTTCATCAGCGAGAAAGTGGCGATCGACGTCGCGCAAATATGGCTCGGCATCATCGAAGACCAGCCCGGGCTGTGAATGTCTGACGCTGCGACGCTTGTGCCGGCTACAGCACGCGCTCACCCGGCCGTTGGTTGCCCGATTCGTCTGGGCTTGTCTTCGTCCTGCTTCTCGGTCAGCGAGGAGGCCAGCGCCGGCCCGGCGGCGCTGGCCGCTGACGCGCCCTAGCCCATCGAACTAAGCGAGGGGCGGCCCCGGCGCCAACAGCGTCGATGCGGGGTTCACCGCGGCCGGTATCCGCGTGCCGGCACCAGGCACCGGTGTGGGGGGCGGGCACGGGTGTAGGTGCAGCGGGCATCGTTGTCGGGGGGCCATCACGGGTGTCGCCGGAGCCGGGTTCGATGCTGGCGTACCTTCTAGCAAGTTAGCCACCTGCGGTTAATTTCCAGTTCCACACCAGAGCCGTGTTCACCGCCACTTTAGACATGACCGGTTGAACCATCGCGTACATCGCTCGTCCGCACAAGCATGACTGATACTGCACACACGCCAGCCCGAGGTGCACTTCGGTGCCCGTGGGCCCGTGTGAGCACAATGCGTAAAACCCCTAAATCGTCGCTTATGTGGACTATCGCCCACAACAGCGACATCGCCGTAAGCGCACCGTAAGTTGTAAATCAAGAAATAACCAAAATACCGAAAGATCGCATCGCTAGATAACGAATCACAGCGAGCTTGGCAATCAATTTCGATTGGCCGCGCCGCTACTCCCGTGCCTGAAACAAATGCCGGGAACCCGCAGACAAGGAATGAGAAATGGTCGGATTTGGCGACATCAACCAATGGCAGCCGCCGAACGGTGCCGTTACCACCTGGATGGCTTCACCCGCGGGACGTGCAGCGGCTCAGAGCGCGCGGCGAGGCGATGTGCCGGCGAGCTACCAGCAGATTCAACACCTCTGGACCGCCTACGAGGGCAGCGCGATGGGCTTGCGGCAGCCCCGCCTGATGGTCGTGGCCTGGGAGATTGCCGGTGTTTGCGACCTGGCGGCAATGACAGCGGCGATCACTACGCATGTCCGTCGTCATGACACGTACCAAAATTGGTTCGAATTCGAAAATGACGTTATTGTCCGGCGCACGATTGAGGACCCGAAACTCATTGAATTCGTACCTACGGAATTCGGCAATATGCGCACCGACCAAATCCGACGGCACGCTTTGACGATGACGCCGCCCACCCTCGAATGGGATTGCTTCACATTTGGCGTCGTGCAGCACGTCGGCTACTTCACCTTCTACGCCAGTGTCGACCACCTCCACATCGACGGCATGTCCGCCGCGGTGATCTTCTTCGACATCAACCTGATCTATCAGGAGTTGCGGCAGGCCGCGGCTCGACAGCAGCCCAGCACGCTTCCGCCGGCGGGCAGCTACCACGACTACACCGTGCGCCAGCACGAGCAGGTGGGGAGTCTGACCCTGTCGTCCCCGGGCATCAAGGGCTGGATCGAGTTCGCGCGCGACATCGAGGGCGTGTGGCCGCGCTTCCCACTGCCACTCGGGAGCAAAGGGGCCACCGGCAAGGGCGAGTTTGTGACCGTCGAGCTGTTGGACGCCGCCCAGACGGAGTCGTTCGACACGGCCTGCCGCGCCGCCGGGGCTCGATTCAGCGGCGGTGTTCTGGCCTGCGCCGCGCTAGCCGAGCGCCAGTTGACGGGCACCGAGACCTACCACGTCTTCACCCCGTACGACACCCGTCGGCCGGGCGTCGACTCCATGAGTGTGGGTTGGTTCGCCAGCCTGTTTCCGGTCACCGTGCCCACCGGCGACGGCTCGTTCGGCGCGGCGGCCCGGGCAGCGCAGAAATCGTTCGACGACAGCAAGCACCTGGCCAGCGTGCCGATGGACCGGGTGATGGAGTTGGCGACGCCAAGTCAGCTGGGGATCAGGCCACTGACCCGTCCGGCGATGATGGTGTCTTTTCTGGATTTCACCAAGATCCCTGTCGCCGCGTTGTTCGAGCAGGCCAATTTCGGCACGTACGGCGACGACCTGTCGCACGGCGGGGTCAACATGTGGATCAACCGGCAGGCCGACAAGACCACGCTGACGATCTCCTTTCCGGAGACCCCGAAAGCCCGTAAGTCCGTGCGGCGCTATATCACGGCGCTGACCGAGGCGTTCGCAGGCGCCGTCAAGACGACCTCGGACTGGGTGGATGCGGTGGAAGACCACGCCAACACCGACCATGGCACACCCGTCATCAACCTGTAGCAACCGAGGAGCTTGGAAAATGAGCAACGTACTCGATCTGGTCGACTACGCCTTCTTTCGTGTCGAGCGAGCGACCGGCCTGACCAGCGTGATTCAATGCGTCTGGGTGTATGACCGCATGGTTGACCTCGAAGGTCTGAGCCGGTTCCATCGCCATCTTCGGCGGGGGCGGTTGTCGAGGCGCATCGAACGCTCACCCCTGCCGTTCGGCCGCCACCGCTGGGTCCAGCCCAACGGTCCGCGTGATCTCGGTATCGTCGAATCACCCCGGCAGCGTGACGAATTCGACGCCTGGCTCGACGAGCAGGCTAACACCCGCCTGGACGCCGAGCGCGGGCCCGGATGGCACCTGGCGGTGCTGCCGTTCACCGACGGCGGTTCCGCGGTGAGCCTAGTTGCCTCGCATTGCCTGACCGATGCCGTCGGGTTGTCCGAGGCGGTGGCCGACGCGATTCGTGGCGACGACAACGCGATCAATTGGCCGGCGGCGGCCTCGCGCCCACGCTGGCGCGCCCTGTACGAAGACGCGCGCCAAAGCGCCCGCGACATTCCCGACATCGCGCGCGCCGCCGCCGCCGCAGCGCGGTTCGTCCAGCGTCACCGTGAGACCGTTGGCTCCGCCGTCACCACCCCTGCGGCACGGCCTGCGCCTCTCGCAGACGCTGCCGAAAACGTCACGCCGCCAACGGCAACCATTTTCGTCGACGCCGACGAGTGGGACGCCCGGGCACAAGCGCTCGGCGGAACCAGCAACACACTGTTCCTGGCATTGGCGGCCCGCCTCGCCCAGCGAGTGGGACGCGTCACCGCCGATGGCTCGGTGAGCTTGACGATGGCCATCAACGAGCGTACCGCCGGGGACACCCGCGCCAACGCCATCACAAACGTCGACTTCACTGTTGACCCGGCACCGGCGACCACCGACCTGCGCCCCATCCGCGCCACAACCAAGCAAGCGCTGATCCGTTCCCGGACGGAGCCAGACGAGCGGTGGACGCTGCTTCCCCTGGCTCTGCTGGTGCCTGAACGGCTCGGCCGGCGATGGCTCGGCGCGGCCGCCAACAATGCGGCCAGCGTGGGTTCGTCCAACGTCGGCGCGATCGACCCAGCCGTCAACCGACCAGACGGCACGGACGCCGACCAGTTCGCCATGAGGTCTCTCAGCCCCGGCATTACCAACGGCGTCATGCACCAACTCGGCGGGCTGTTGTCCCTGCTGTCCGGAAGGGTGAACGGACGAGTATTCGTCTCGATAGTCGCCTATCAGCTCGACGCACGCAACTCGAATGAGATTTTGCAGCAAGATATTTCGAGTAGCCTACACGAACTCGCGCTCACGCCGATTATGGGCTGGCGATGCCATGAGTCGACGGGCGCCGTACCCGGCTAGGCGCCGCATCGAGGCCGCGAGCACAAAGCGCAAAACTTCGGAATCGTCGCTAAATCCAACTATCGCTCACAAGCGAGACGGCAGAGCGCGCGGCACCGTACGTTCGACGTGAAGCAAATGACTGGAATACCAGCACAACGAAATACCACTCATACCAACGGTATTAGCCAAAACCCGAAGGACTCAGCAAGTGAACAACTTACTCGATCTGGTCGACCAGACCTTCTTCAGCCTCGAGCAGGCGGGGGGAGGCGGGCAATGCGTCTGGCTGTACAACCGCCCAGTCGACATCGACGGACTACGCCGGTTCCATCAGCATCTCCAGCGGGGACGGTTGGCCCGCCGCATCGAGCGCTCACCGTTGCCATTCGGTCGCCATCGCTGGGTCCTGCCCAGCGATCAGCCGGAGCTCGAGATCGCCGCACCCCGGCCGCGCGAAGAATTTGATACCTGGCTGCGCGAGCAAGCCAGCATCCCATTGGACGCCGAGCGCGGACCCGGATGGCACCTTGCGATGCTTCCGTTCACCGACGGCGGCGCCGGAGTGAGCTTCGTCGTCACACATTGCCTCACCGACGGCATCGGAGGGTGTTTGGCCCTGGTGGAAGCGGCTTGCGGCTATGACCCCGAAATGAACTGGCCTGCCGCCGGGTCGCGCACAGGGTGGCGCGCAGTGCGCGAGGACGCCCGCCAAACCATGCGCGACCTCCCCGAAATCCGCCGTGCCCTGAAATCGGCAGTGGCCGCGGCCCGGGTAGCGCGAGCTAATCGCCGCAGCGACGCGTCGGCTGCACCGGCCCCTTCCCAGGCCCGTGCCACTAAGTCTAGCGCCCCGATTAACGGGGCCGACGAACTCGTCGAACTCCCATCGATAACCGTCTTTCTCGATGTTGACGACTGGGATGCGCGGGCACAAGCGCTCGGAGGAACCAGCAACACGCTGCTCGCGGGGCTGACGGCCCGCCTCGCGCAGCGAATGGGGCGGGTCGCCGCAGACGGTGCAGTCGCCTTGGCGATACCGGTCAACGAGCGCACCGCCGAGGACACCCGCGCCAATGCGATCACCGCTGTCAACATTGTGGTCGACCCCGCACTCGCGTCGACTGACCTGCGCGGGATCCGGGCCGCCACCAAGGAAGCGCTGACCCGCCGTCAGGAGGTCAGTGACGAGCGGTTGGCGCTGCTGCCTCTGACTCCGCTGCTGCCGCAGTGGTTCATGAGGCGAATGGTGGGTGTGGCCCTCGGCGACGCAACGACAAGCGCGGCATCCAACCTCGGCGCGGCCCCACCCGTCGTCAACCGGCCAGACGGCAGGTCCGCAGATTACGTCGCCCTTCGGACTATCTACCCGGGCGCTACCAAGGCGATGCTGCACCGCACCGGCGGGCTGCTGGTGTTGCACTCGGCACGCGTGCATCAACAAGTCTTCGTGTCGGTCGTTGCCTATCAGCCCGGCCGCCCAAACTCCGACGAGGTTCTGCTGCAGGATTTTTCGAGCGTTTTGAGCGAATTCTCGCTCACTGCCGCCACCGGCTGGGGCCGCACTGTGCGCGTGGGTCAACCGGATTACTCCGTGGGCGTCTGACCGGAAAGGGACTTTTGGAATGAGCAACGTACTCGACCTGTATGACCAGGCTTACTTCAGCTTCGAGCGGGCGGCCGGAGTGACCTGCGTGCTGCAGTGCGTATGGGTATACAACCGCACGATAGACATCGACGGTCTGCGCCAGTTCCATAACCTTCTGCAGCAGGGGCGGCTATCTCGCCGCATCGAACGCTCACCCGTGCCGTTCGGTCGCCATCGCTGGGTCTCACCGAATGATCACTCCAAGCTCGAGATCGTTCAGACGCCCTGCGCCCGTGAAGGATTCGACGCTTGGGTAGTGGCGCAGGCAAATACGCGGTTGGACACCGAGCGCGGGCCCGGATGGCACCTGGCGGTGCTGCCGTTCACCGACGGCGGCGCCGGCGTGAGCCTCGTTGTCTCACATTGCCTCACCGACGGCGTCGGTCTGTGCGAGGCCTTGGCCGACGCGGCCACCGGGCACCACAACTCGGTCGACTGGCCCGCAGCCGGGTCACGCCGGCGCTGGCAAGCCCTCGCCGAGGACACTCGCCAAAGCGCACGCGACACCGCCGCCATAGGCAAAGCGGTGCTCGCCGCGGCACAATTCGCCGGACGTCACCGCGGCCGTGCCGGCTCCGCCACGGTGCCTGTTTCGCAGCAGCCCGCCGTGCCACCGGCGCCGACCGCCGGAGCCGACGAGCGTGTCACGCTCTCGACTGCAACGATTTTCGTCGATGCCAAGGAGTGGGACAGCCGCGCGGATTCACTCGGAGGGACCAGCAACACACTGCTCGCCGGATTGGCGGCCCGCCTCGCCCTGCGAGCCGGACGGCTCACCGCCGACGGCCTGGCCACCCCGTCGATACCAGTGAACGAACGCACGCCCGGCGACACCCGCGCCAACGCCATCACGAACGTCGACATCACCGTCGACCCGGCACTCGCGGCGACCGACCTGCGCGAGATCCGGGCCGCAACCAAGCAAGCGCTGATCCGCCACCAGCAGGTGCCCGACGATCGGTGGGCACTGCTGCCCCTCGTTCCTCTGCTGCCTCAGCGGTGGGTCCGGAATTTGGTGCGGGTCGCCACGGGCGGCACCACCAATGTCGTCTCGTCCAACCTTGGCGCGGCACCCGCAGGTGTCAACCGAGCAGACGGCACAGACGCCGACTACTTCGCCATGAAGTCGCTCTACCCGGGCGTGACCAGGGCGATAATGCACCGCACCGGCGGCGTTCTGGCATTGCTGTCCGGAAGGGTGGACCGACAGGTCTTCGTCTCGGCCCTCGCGTACCAGCCGGGTCGATCCAACTCCAACGACGACCTGTGGCGCAACCTCGCAAGTTGTCTGGGCGACTTCTCGCTCACCGCCACGACGGGCTGGCCATGCCCAATTCCAGCGGATGTGCTTGCCGGGCAAGCTAATCCCTCCGAGCTGTCAAGCGTGACAGCGTAGCCATCTGACAAGACAGGACGCTTGACAAATGAGCAACGTACTCGATCTTTTCGACCAGACCGTGTTTCTCGGCGAGCGAGCGACGGGAGCCACCAACCTGCTGCAGTGCGTGTGGGTATACGACCGCGCAATCGATATCGACGGCCTGCGCCAGTTCCATCACCAGCTGCGGCAGGGTCGGTTAGCTCGTCGCGTCGAACGCTCGCCCTTGCCGTTCGGCCGCCATCGCTGGGTCTCGCCCGACGGCCAGTCCGACCTTGAGATCGTCGAGACACCGCGCCCGCGTGAAGAATTCGACGGCTGGCTGGCGGAGCAGGCCAACATCCGCCTAGACGCCGAGCACGGGCCCGGCTGGCACCTGGCGACAGTGCCGTTCACTGATGGCGGCGCGGGCGTGAGCCTCGTTATCTCGCATTGCCTCACCGACGGCGTCGGGTTGTGCGACGCGCTGGCGGACGCGGCCACCGGGCGCCACGACCCGATCGACTGGCCCGCAGCCGGGTCACGCCGGTGGTGGCAAGCCGTGCGTGAGGACACCCGCCAGATCGCGCGCGACATCCCCGAGATGGGCCGAGCCGTCGTGGCCGCGGCGCGATTCGCCGGCCGTCAGCGCGGGGAGACCGGAGCCGCCGCGGCGCCGCTTGGCAAGCCGGTCACACTGCCCGGCCATGCGGACGAACGCATCGATCTCCCGACCGCGACGATCTTCGTCGATGCCGACGAGTGGGACGCCCGAGCGGAATCGCTGCGGGGGACGAGCAACACGCTGCTCGCCGGATTGGCGACCCACCTTGCCCAGCGCGTGGGGCGCATCGCCGAAGACGGCTCGGTCGCACTGACGTTGCCCGTCAACGAGCGCACTGCCGGCGACACCCGCGCCAACGCCATCACGAATGTCGACTTCAGTGTCGACCCGGCGGCCGTGACGACCGACCTGAGCGCGATCCGGAGTGCGACCAAGCAAGCGCTGATCCGCTCGCAGGAGGAAACCAACGAACGGTTCCAGTTGCTGCACCTTGCTCCGCTGTTGCCGCAGTGGCTGGTCAGGCGATGCGTCGGCATTTCCGCCAACGGCGCGAACGGAGTCGTCTCCTCCAACCTCGGCGCGGTGGACCCGACCACCCACCGGCCAGACGGAACCAGCGCCGACCACTTCGTCATGAAGCCCCTTGGCCCGGGTGTGACGACAGCGACCATGCACCGGCTGGGCGGGTTGCTGGTGTTGCTCTCGGGAAGAACGCATGGCCGGGTCTTCGTCTCGGTCCTTGCGTATCAGCCGGGCCGCGACAATTCGAATGATCAACTAAGCCAAGAGATTTCGAGCACACTGAGCGACTTCTCACTCACCGCCGCTGCGGCCTGGAGGCACCAAATACCCGCGGATGCGGTGGTCGAGCAACCGATTCCCTCCGGACTGTCTGACCTGACGGCGTAGGCAAGTGACGAGAAAGGCACCTTGGAAAATGAGCAACTTACTCGATCTGATCGACCAGAGCGCATTGGTCAACGAGCGGGCTAACGGGGCCACCAACCTGCTGCAATGCGTCTGGATATACAACCGCGCAATCGACCTCGACGGTCTGCGCCGGTTCCATCGCCAGCTGCGGCAGGGGCGGTTATCGAGGCGCATCGAGCGCTCGCCGGTACCGTTCGGCCGCCATCGCTGGGTCAGCCCCAGCGATCAGTCCAACCTCGAAATCGTCGAGACGCGGCGCCCGCGTGAGGAATTCGACGCCTGGCTGGGCGAGCAGGCCCACATCCGCGTGGACGCCGAGTACGGACCCGGGTGGCACCTGGCGGTGCTGCCGTTCACCGACGGCGGCGCTGGGGTGAGCCTGGTCACCTCACATTGCCTCGCCGACGGCATCGGGCTGTGCGACGCGCTGGCGGACGCGGCCACCGGGCGCCACGACCCGATCAACTGGCCCGCAGCCCGGTCACGCCGGTGGTGGCAAGCCGTGCGTGAGGACACCCGCCAGATCGCGCGCGACATCCCCGAGATGGGCCGAGCCGTGGCTGCCGCAGCACGATTCGCACGGTCTAACCGCGGTGATTCAGCCGGCACCCAGCCGCCCAGCGCAGCGCGTTCGCGGTTCGTCGGACCTGACCAACGCGTCGCCGCTCCGATGGCGACAATCTTCGTAGATGCCGACGGGTGGGATGCCCGCGCAGAGTCACTCGGCGGGACCAGCAACGCGCTACTCGCCGGGTTGGCGGCTCGGCTCGCCCAGCGAGTGGGACGGGTCACCGCGGACGGCTTCGTACCCTTGGCAATACCCGTCAACCTGCGCGCCGACGGCGATACCCGCTCCAATGCCATCACAGCTGTCGACTTCCTGGTCGACCCTGCACCCGCGACGAGGGACTTGCGCGGGATCCGGGCAGCGATCAAGCGGGTGCTGATCCGCCTTCACGAGGTCCCCGACGAGCGGTTCGCGGTGCTGCCCCTGGCTCCTCTGGTGCCGCAGTGGCTGGTCAGGCGAATGGCCGGCGTCGCCCTTGGTGACGCGACGACGACACGGGCATCCAATCTCGGTGGGGTCAACCCGGCCGCCGGACGGCCAGACGGTTCCGACGCCGACTACTTTGCCATGCGGAACCTGTTCCCCGGGGTGACGAAGGCGACGATGCACCGCATCGGCGGTCTGCTGGGCTTGCTTTCCGGACGAGCGCAGGGGCAGGTCTTCGTCTCGGTCCTTTCCTACCAACTGGGCAGCCGCAACTCGAATGACGAATTGTGGCAGAACCTTTCGAGCGTGCTGAGCGAATTCTCGCTCACCGCCACTGGTTGGCCATGCCGTGAGCTGGTGGGCGGCACCCGGTGAACGCAATGCGCATAACTAGGACATCGCCGCTAATTACAACTATCGATGACAAGCGCGACACGGACCCGACCAGCGCCGTAGGTTCGGTCTCAACAATCCACCGAAATACTCGAGCGATCCACGACGTGAGATGTCATGTGAAAGCGACCGTTTCACGCATTAGACGTCCCTGAGTCGCGAGGTTCGCTTACCAGCGCCCAGGCACCAATGAAGGGTTTCACCATGTCCACAAAATCCGCCGCACCCAAGATCTCGATACGCATCGACGCCTTCGCGGTGCTGGGCCGCTTTATCGTGCGCGCACCCTGGTTGGTCATTGCCGCCTGGATCGTTGCGGTCGCCGCGCTGACCGTGGCCTTCCCTCCGCTGACCAAGGCGGTCGAAAGCCAGAAAGCACAGATGTTGCCGCCCCAAGCCACGGCCGCGGCCGAGCAAATGGCTAAGGACTTCGGTGAATCCGGACAGAACGTCTTGGTCGTCGTATTGACCGATGACCCGAGCCTGCAGCCGGGCGACGAGGACACGTACCGCAAGCTGGCCGCCACGTTACGCGGCGAGACCAACGATGTGACCGGCGTGCAGGACGTCGTTACCACACCTGCATTACGTCCGTTGGTAGTCAGCGCGGACCACAAGGCGTTTTTCATGGTGGTGAACCTCAAGGCGGCCGCCGGATCTCCTGAGTCCTCGCAGGCTTACCAGCGGATCATCGAAATCGTCAAACGCTCGACCGCCGGTTCCACTCTGACAGCGCACGTGACGGGACAGGCCGCCATGGTCGGCGACATGTCAATCGTCACCGCCCGCGATATGCACAACGTCGAGATAGGCACCGCGTTGCTGGTGCTGATCATCTTGGTGGTGATCTACCGACGACCCGTGACCGTGTTACTGCCGTTGATCACTATCGGAATCTCGGTGTCATCGGCTCAGGGAGTCGTGTCCGGGCTGGCTCAGCTCGGACTCGGGATGACGCCGATGACGATCGCGTTGATGACCGCCATGGTCGTGGGCGCCGGCACGGACTATGCCGTCTTCTTGATCAGCCGCTACCACGAGTACATCCGGTCCGGCGCCGGCTCCGACCTGGCGGTGCAAAAAGCACTGAGCTCCATCGGCGAGGTCATCGCGGCGTCGGCGGCCACCGTTGCCGTCACCTTTCTCGGCATGGTTTTCACCCGCCTACCCGCGTTCACCGGTATCGGTCCAGCACTTGCTGTTTCGATCGGAATCGCATTTCTTGCCGCCGTCACGCTATTGCCCGCCATACTCGTGCTCGCTGGTCGACGCGGATGGGTGACACCGCGGTCGGCGCTGACCGGCCGCCTGTGGCAGCGGTCTGCCGTTCACCTCGTTCGCCGGCCCAAAGCGCATCTGCTGGTCAGTCTGTCGGTGTTGCTCGCACTGGCCGGCTGCGCCGTCTTCCTCCAGCCCACCTTCAACGACCGCCTGCAGTTGTCGCAGTCGGCGGCAAGCAACGTGGGCTTTTCCACCATGACACAACACTTTTCGACGAGTACCTTGCTGCCGGAATACATCTACGTCCGCTCACCCCACGATCTTCGGACATCGCGGAGCCTCGCCGACCTGGACCAAATGGCGCAACGCGTGTCTCAGCTGCCCAATATCGCCGCGGTGCGCGGTATCACCCGACCTACCGGCCAGCCCGTGGATGAGGCCAAGCTCAGCTTCCAAGCTGGAGCGGTCGGCAGCAAACTGCAAGACGCATCGACCCAGATCGGCGACCGAACAAGCGACCTTGACGCGCTGGTCAGCGGCGCCGACCAACTGGCGACCAGCCTCGCTCAGGTTCGCGACCAAATCCGTAATGCCAGTGGGCCGATGACCCAACTCACCGCCACGTTGAACCAGGTGCAGCAACAACTCGCCGCGGGAGCGAACCTCCTGGACAACCTCCGTGGGCTCGCGAATGGATCTGCTTCGACAATCGCCAACACTGTCGCCGGCGCCCTAGTGCCAATCCTGGGGCAGGACAACAGCGCGTTGGCCTCCGGCCCGAGGGTCCAAGGCCTGCAGGCGGCGGTGCAGAATCTGACGGGGATGTTGACAACCGCAGCCAACGGCTTGCGGGAAGCAGCTCCCAACACCGCCGGCATACAGCAGCAGATGGCGCGCATGCAGACCGTCGCCGACCAGCTGGCCGACGGTAGCCGCCGGCTCGCCGACGGCGTGCGCACACTTGTCGACCAGACCAAGAAGATGGGTTTGGGCATGAACAAGGCGGCCGACCTGCTGCTGTCGATGAAACGTGACGCTTCACCACAATCCATGGCGGGCATGTATATCCCCCCTCAGGTGCTCACCTCGGATGACTTCAAGAACGCGGCGAAGATGTTCATCTCGCCCGACGGGCATTCGGTGCGCTACCTGGTCGAAACCAAATTCGACCCGTTCAGCGCCGCCGCGATGGATCAGGTGACGTCGATTCTCGACACGGCGCGCGGTGCGCAACCGAACACCTCCCTGTCGGACGCGTCGATCTCGTTGGTCGGCACCACGCCGATGTACGCCGCGATGCGCAGCTACTACAACTACGATCTTCGACTGATCATCATCATGACGCTGCTGGTTGTGCTGGCTATCCTCATCCTACTGCTCCGGGCGATCGTGGCTCCGCTGTATCTCATTGCCTCCGTGGTGATCTCGTATCTGTCGGCGGTTGGCGTGGGCGTCATTGTCTTCCAGTTCGTGCTCCATCAACCGATCAATTGGAGCGTGCAGGCGATGGCGTTCATAGTGCTAGTCGCCGTCGGTGCCGATTACAACCTGCTGCTGATCACTCGAATGCGGGAAGAGTCGCGCTCTGGCATCCGTTCGGGCATCATCCGCGCGGTCCGCTCGACGGGTGGTGTCATCACCTCGGCCGGCGTCATTTTCGCCGCGTCGATGTTCGGCCTGTTGTTCGGCAGCCTCTCGACCATGACGCAAATCGGGTTCATCATCGGCATGGGGCTTTTGATCGACACGTTCGTGGTGCGCACCATCACGGTGCCGGCCATGGCGGCGCTGGTGGGCAAGGCAAACTGGTGGCCCTCCAAGGCACGCGTCCGCGCTGCCCTCGACGCGACCGGCGGAGCCGGCAGCACAATGGCGGCGCCTGAAATGTCGGTGCCGGCGCTGACCAACGAAGCTCGCGGCGACTCGGCTCACCGGTCTGATCGGCTGGTCACCAACATTTCTCGCTCCGCGGCACGCCGGCGACGGACACCTACTGAGCACAGTAAGAAAGTTCGCCCGATGGCGGTCGCGGGCACGAGACGCTGACTGAAGCGGCCATCAAGGCATTCGCTCACCGCAGCGGACCGGCGGGGCGCTTGGTGGCCGCCGCGAACTCCTGCTCGGGTCGTCCCGTGGTGCCGTAACGCAACCCCACGGTGACATCACGGGCAGTGGCCAGCGCCGCCAGATACCGCTGCGCGGTTGCCCGAGATATTCCGATCGCTGCGGAAACCTCCGCCGCCGACATCGCCTTTTGCGCGGTCCGCAAAGCCTGCAGCACAAGCTGTTTGGTGGACGAAGCGGCGATGGTGGCAGCCGGCGGCGGGGCGATCTTAGGGCGAAGCGCATCCATGGCCGCATCCACATCGCTGGCCGTCAGGTTGGGGCTGGCCAGTATTTTGCGGTAGCGCGCATAGCCGGCCAGCCGCGCGGCGAGCTCGGTGGTGGCGAACGGCTTGACGAGGTAGCCCACCGCCCCGGCCGACATTGCAGCCCGGATCGTGGCCGCCTCGGTTGCCGCGGTCAACACCATGCTGTCGCCACGGAGTTCGCGGACGAAGTCGATTCCGGACCCGTCGGGCAGGTAAACATCGACGAGGGCGAGATCGACGGGCTTCGCTTTCCGCGCAGCCTCGAGCGTGTTGGCGGTGCTGCTCACCGTGAATCCGGGAAGTGCGTTGACGACCTCAGCATGCAAATTTGCGACGCGGAAGTCGTCGTCGACCACCAGCACCGTCAGGTCTGGCTCACCCATTGCGCCTCCTCCACCATCACGCCCGGCAGCCGTGCGATGAACTCGGCGCCGGATAGCCCCGGCCCCGTGCCCGCAGAGCCGGGGCTGGCCAGCACGAGATCACCACCGAGCGAACGAGTTATCTGGCGCGACAGGGCAAGTCCGATCCCGCGGCCACCGGGAATCCCGGAGTCCAGCTTCGTCGTCGTGCCCTCGGTGAACAAGTGCTCGACAAACTCCGGTGCGACACCGTCGCCGCTGTCCGCGACCGTGACGTGCAGCGTCGAACCATCTTGCAGCAGTTCAACTTCCACCTCTTTGGTCTCGTTGCTGCTCGATCGGGCCGCGTCGATGGCGTTGTCGAGCAGATTGCCCACCACGGTGGTGACGTCGACGGGCGACCCCAGCCGCCCGGACACCCAGGTGTTCTCGCCGATCTTCAGCGTCACCCCGGCTTCGCGGGCAGCCGCGGACTTGGCCGCCAGGAATGCTTGCAGGTAGGGGTCACGGATGGAATCGATACCGGGTATTGCCGAACCGAGTGGGCCTGACCCGAGGAGTTCTTCCAGATATTGCAACCCCTCGTCGACATGACCGCCGTGCAACAGCCCGTTCAGCAGATGCAGCCGGTTGGCGAACTCATGGCGTTGCGCGCGTAAGACCGTGCTCATCACCTGCACCGCGTCGAGTTGCCGGGTCAGGGATTCCACATCGGTTCTGTCCCGTATCACCAAAACGGTTCCCAGCTCACGCCCTTCACGCAACACCGATCGCGCCGAGACCACCACGATACGGTCCCCGACAGTGGCCAGCGTGGGTGCCGAATCGGCCTTCTTGAACACGTCGAGCACACGGGGAGTCAAGCCGATCTGGTCAACGGGCCGGCCTGTTTCGCTGCCGATACCGAGCAGCCGGCATGCCTCGTCATTGACGAACGTGGTGTTTCCCGACGTGTCGGCCGCGAGCACTCCCTCGCCGATGCCCTGCAGCACCGCCGCCTGTGTGCGCACCAACTCGGTGATCTCGGCTGGCCGCAGACCCAATGTCAGCCCCCGCCACCGCCGGGCTAGAACCATCGAGCCGGCGACACCGATGAGCAGAAGAACGCCGCCCATCGCGGCAAGCACACGCAGGTTCTTTGAAAACTGGTCGTCAAACGACTTCGTGGAGATGCCGACGATGACCACCCCCAAAACACGACTGGAGCCGGGCTCCAGCACCGGCACTTTGGCGACCATCGCCCGGCCGAAAATGGTGGAATCGTGCGACACCCACTCCTGTCCGGCGACGGCCTGCGTGATGTCGGCATCGACATGGAGACCTAACCTATTGCGGTCGGGATCCGCAAGCCTGATGCCTTGCGTGCTGGTGACGACGACGAACCGCACGTGCGTGCGCTGCTCAACTCGTGACGCGACGCCCTGGATCGGACCGGACGCGAGTTCGTCGACCAGTGCGGGGTTTGCGCTCAGCGCAGCATCGTCGTAGCGCGAGATGTTGTTGATCACCGTCGGGGAGGAGGCCACCACGCGCGCGATATCCAACGCGTGAATGTGGTATTGGCTGTCCAGGCGCTGCCGATTGAACATAGCGAACAGCACTAACGCGGTGACCAACGTCATCGTCACGATGACGAGCTGCAACACCAATACCTGGGTGGCGAGTCGCAAGTCGATGCGACCCTTGGCGGCCATAAAAAGACCCTACCGCGCCGGTGAGCACAATGCGAAAAAGTCCGGAACGTTTGTCGCGCTTTGCCGTCAACGGCGCGGACTCAACGCGTCACTGGGCTCTGTTCATCATGGGGCAGGTGGCCGGCATCCCATCGGGACCCATCCGGCCCGACATCCGGCCGTCACGGTCGCCGTCGCCGGCCCACCCGCCAGCCACGAAGAACCCGGCAAAGAAGATCACCGCAACGACAAAGACCACACCGGCGACGATGGCTACGATCGCCGCCGCTTGGCCGAGTCGACTGGTCCGCTCATTGTCGTTGTCATACAGGCCTTCTTGCGTCACGCTCGCCGGTTGGGCTGGTTCCGTCATGTCTGGCATGATGTCGCACACCATCCGGTGGAGGTAGGGACCATCGGCCCTAAAAGCGCGGGGGACCGGCGGATCACCGACTCCCTGCTCAGTTCGTCGGGAAGTCGCCTACCATCAGCCCATGCGCGGCTCGAAAATCCTGATCACAGGTCCGACCGGTCAACTCGCCATGCCCGTCGCCCGGGCGCTGGCGGCCGAAAACGAAGTGTGGGGTATCGCCCGCTTCACCGATCCCGCCGCGCGAGAGAGCTTGGAGAAGGCAGGGGTTCGTTGTCAGACGGTCAACCTGGCGGCTGGTGACTTCGAAGGTCTGCCAAGCGATTTCGAGTACATCCTGAACTTGGCGGTCGCCAAAAGCGGGCACTGGGACAAAGACCTGGCGACTAATGCGGAGTCGGTCGGCCTGCTCATGGCGCACTGCCGCGGCGCGAAAGCCTTCCTGCACTGTTCGTCTGCCGCGGTCTACGACCCGCCCGACGACAACCCTCGCGCTGAGGATGCCGCCTTGGGCGACAACCACAAATTTCTGTTCCCCACCTACTCGATCTCCAAGATCGCCGGGGAGGTCGTCGCCCGGACCGTGGCGCGAGTTGTCGGACTGCCCACCGTGATCGCCCGGCTCAACGTCCCCTACGGCGACAACGGCGGCTGGCCGTTTCACCACATGGAGATGATGCTGGCCGGGATCCCCGTCCCGGTCCCGCTCGGTGAACCCGCCCGTTACAACCCCATCCACGAAGACGACATCATCGCGACCATCCCGAAGCTGCTGGAGGTGGCGTCGGTGCCGGCAACCACGGTCAACTGGTGCGGCGACCAGACCGTAAGCCTGCAGGACTGGTGTGGCTACCTGGGCGAGCTTGTCGGCAAGGAGCCGGTTTTCGAGGTGAGTGGGCGAGCGCTGCGCGGTAATCCCACCGAAGTTGATCGGATGCATGAGCTGATCGGCGGCACGCGGGTCGACTGGCGTGACGGGTTGCGCAGGATGGCGGCCAAGTTCCATCCGGAGCTGGTCGCGCCATCGGGCTGATCACAGATGCGCCAAGACCCGCTCTGCGAACACCTCGGGGATGCTCTCGGTGCATGAAATGCCCGCCAGGGACGTCCTCGACGATGTACTCGTTGGTGAATATCCGTGCGGCTCCCCGATAATCCGATGGCTCGGCGACTGGATCGTCAAGGCCGGCAAAGGCAACCACCGGTGCGGTGATTCGCGTCTTCAGTGATGCGCTGGGGATGGGGGAGAGTTTTCGGTAGTAGCCGAACGCCGCGTTCAAGCTGGCCGGGTTGGAGAAGCTGGCCCGGACGGCGTCGAACTCCTGTGGATCGGGTTGCCAGGTCGGGGGACCATCGCCGATAGATTGCGGGTAGCGCCGCGAAATCGTTGCGCGCGAAACGCTTTGGTGCTCCCGGCAATTTGTATGCCGCGAAGTGGCGCACACCCCAGAGCTTCTTCAGCGACGGCTTGAGCGCCGCCGGGTGCGGAATGCCGATCACGAACAGCTTCTTCACGCGATCTGGGCCGATCGCGGCTGCGCCGTATGCGGCTGCGGCGCCCCAGTCATGCCCGATGAGGACGGCGTCACGGGCGCCAAGCGTTTCGACCAGCGCCAGCGGGCCGCGCGCCAAGGTCTCTTGGTCAGCGTCGCGGGGCGGGATTGCGCTGGGGTGGTAGCCACGCATAAAAGGGCTGACCGCGCGGAAGCCTGCAGCGGCGCTGCGTGGACGAAGGTCGTCCCAGGTGTGCGCGGTGTCAGGAAACCCGTGCAACATCAGCACGAGCGGTCCCGAGCCCTCTTCCAGATAGGCGAATCTCAGCCCGTTCGCTTCGACGAAAATCTCATGGGCCGTGGCTTGGGGACACTACGCCTGCGGCTGAGCACCGGGTCCGTTGGGCGGTTCAACATCGCCGAGCTTTGGTAGCGGACCCGAGCAAACGGAAAAGTTCCGAACCTTGAACGGTTCGGAACTATCCGCTGCGTTACGACGTCAAGCGCCTCGGGTGTAGCGGGTCAAGAATCCGATCGCGGCAACTCCTAAGACCGCACCGATGACCCCCCACAGCACCAACTGGAAGACCATCGACCCCAAGAACCAGCCAAACGTCATCCCGATGTAGAGAGCCCAGATCAGACGGAAAACGCTCCAGACCGCAAGTGCCGCCGCGCCGATCCCGATGTACAGGCTGCGTTGCCGATCGACGCGATTGATCTGCTCTTCGATGCTGGCCGGTACGATCTTCATTTCTTACTTCCTTTCATGAGGCGCCGCCCCGATGGCGTCGTCGATGCGCTAAGTACAGACGGCGCAATCGGCTACCGATCCCAATCACGTCCGCCCGCGTCGACCCAATATGGGCGTCACCGAGCGCGCCATGCTTGCCGATGTGTGCACCGAACCTACTGCGGGCCAGCGGTTTTCACGCTGTGAAAGCTTCAGCCATGCGGGCTGGCCGAGGTGATTTCGCAATTCGGTCCGATGTGATCGCGGCTGCTCGTCCCGCTTAATGCAGTAAGTCAGACACCTTACGACTGGGGCAACATGGTCGGAACGTAATCTGGTTCCCCGCCCAATTGCGGCGCCGACTTTAATATCGCCACATGGTGCGTCATCTCGGTCAAATTCGACATGAGCTTTGAATTTCCTCATTGAGGAGCTGTGGCGCACCGCCGATCGTCTCGGTTTCGAAGCGATCTGGATTACGACCATTTCTATGGGCCAATGGAACACATCGATCCCACCTATGAGGGTTGGACCACGCTCGCCGCCATGGCGGTAGTGACCCGACGAGCGCGGATCGGCTGCCTGGTCTCCGGCCGTGACGTACCGGAATCCGGCGATTCTGGCCAATATGACGGTCAGCGTGGACCACATTTCTCGCGGCGGGCTCAACTTCGGAATCGGTGCCGGCTGGCACGAGCACGAACACAAGGGATATGGGATCGAATTTCCCAGCCCCGCAATGCGGGTCGCGATGGTTGACGAGGCGCTGACGGTGATCCGCAGGCTTTGGACCGAAGCGTCGGTCACCTTTCAGGGACGATTCTTTGCCTGCGAGGACGCGCTGTGCGAGCCCAAACCCCTTCAGAGGCCACACCCGCCGATCGTGATCGGCGGCACGGAGCCCCGGATGCTGGGTGTCGTCGCACGCCACGCCGACATATGGAACATGCCAGGACACGAGGGGCCCGAAAGATGGGGCGCTGTCAATGCCCGGCTCGATAAGGCGTGTGCTGAAGCGGGGCGCGAACCCGCCGAGATCCAACGTTCGGCGCAGGTGTCGCTGCACCCGGCCGAACCCGGCCAAGTCGATGAGCAGCTTGCGTTGTTACCCGGATTCCAGGAACTCGGCTGCGAGCACATGGTGCTGGCGTTTCGAGAGCCACCGACGATGGAACTACTCGAACGCTGCCTCGCGCTCAGGTGATCGCCGCAGTCGCCCCGTCTGACGCCCAACGACGATCGCAGTGCCGCCAAGACGGCGGCGCTGCTGCGAAAGCGGCAGCCGGGTTTGTAACCTTGCCGTGAATGCTGCGCTGCCCGATAAACCAGCCAACTGGCGCTCACAAGGGGACTGCGATGGGACGGAATGTCGGCCCGTACCTGGTGGTGGCCGGAATTGTTGTCGTGCTGTTGGGCCTCCTGGTGTGGGCAGGTGGACTGTCTTGGTTCGGTCGGCTACCCGGCGATATCCGGATCGAGCGCGGGAATGTGCGCATCTATATCCCGGTGGTCTCGATGCTGCTGATCTCGGCCGTGGCGACGTTAGTGCTCTCGGTGATCCAATACCTGTTTCGGCGCTGACGGCGGGCCGGCGGTGATCGTTCGAAGACAGCCGCCGTTTCCTCGGCACTGGACATCTCGGGCGATCTACCCTTCACGAACGGGCGCCGCTGAACGGGAGGTGAGCGGGATGAATATAGTGGCACGAGTGGTCCTGGTGCCCATCGCCGTGCTGACGTGGACGGTGTCCTCCCAGGCCGGACTCGCCGGCGCCGACCCGCCACCCACTCAAGTGATCACGACGGTGGCGGTCGGGCCCAGTGGTCAACCGATCAACGGTTACCAAGAGTCAGCCCCGCAGGGCAACGTCGTCGCCGTCAACGAGTGCACGACGCCGTCACCCTCGGCGGTGGCGAACAACGTCTACTACTGTTCGCCCAGCGCGGCCGGAGCCGGCACCTGTTGGCCGTCGACGCCCGGATCGCTGTTGTGCGTGGACGATCCTTGGGACAAGCGCCTGCATCGGGTGAGCTATGACGGGGTGCTGCCCGCGGTGCAGCCGATCCCGACGCCAGACCCGTTCGCGCTGGTTCTCGACGACGGCACCCGCTGCCTGCTCCGCAACGGCGGCGCCTGGGGCGGGCGCGCCGACGGATACGTCGGCGTCTACGGCTGCGGCGATCCGCACGCCAACCTCTCGGTGCTGTGGCTGCCCAGCCAGGGCGCCGGAAGCTGTATCGACCGCTCGTCGGCGGTGTGGACGGTCAAGGTCGGTCAACTCGGCGCACCGGATGCCGCGTTTCCGCCACCCCAGACCCGCGCGGTGACCAGCGCCTGGCTCGCCGGAGGCAGGGCCGGCGAGTAACTCGGTTCTGCTATCACCCACCTATGTCAGCTCCCGGACACGAGATCACCAACGTTTCCGACACCGGCCGCTGGACCGCACTGCACCGGGCCACCGAAATGGCCCGCCCCGACGCGCTGTTCCGCGACCCGCTCGCCGGGCGCCTCGCCGGTGACCACGGCCGCGCCATCGTCGCCAGCGTCCCCCGGTCGACGCGCAACGGTTGGTGGCTTGTCGCCCGCACCAAGATCATCGACGACGCCTTCGCCGAGGCGATCGCCGACGGCTGCGACCGGGTCCTGAACCTGGCCGCCGGTCTGGACACTCGGCCCTACCGGCTGGAGCTTCCGCCCCGAACTGACGTGGGTGGAGGCGGACCTGCCGAAGTTGCTCGAGGAAAAGACGCGGTCGCTGGCCGACCAGGTGCCGCACTGCCGGCTGACCCGCGCCGCCGTCGACCTGGCCGACCCGCAGGCCCGAGACGCCCTTCCTCGACGATGCCCTGAACGGTGCGAGCCGGGCGCTGGTGCTGACCGAGGGCTTGTTGATGTACCTCGAGGACAGCGACGTCGCCGCGCTCTCCGCGGCGATCAAGCGACCAGAGGTCACCTCGTGGTTGTTCGACTTCGCCTTGCCGGGCCTGACGACGATGCTTAACAAGAAAATGACCGACCTGTGGCAGAACGCGCCGTTCAAGTTCGCCCCTGAGAACGGCTTGGCCTACTTCGAGGACCTCGGGTGGCGAACGGTTGAAGCGGAATCGCTGTTCGAGGCTGCCCACCGGCTCCACCTGTTGCCGATGTTAATGCGCCCGCTGACCTGGCTACCGTAGCCCGACCTCCGTCACCCCAGCAACAGCCGTTTCAGCGCCGCCGCGCTGATGAGCCACTGAACGAGGCTCGCCTACCAGACGCGGATCCAGTCGACGAGCATGTCCGCCGGATAGCTTCCCGGCCCGGGATCGCCGCCGCCCGAACCGGCGACCGCGAGGTTGAACACCGGAAACACGGTATAGCCGGGGCCATTGAACGGCCAGTCCGGAAGCGAGCTGGCCGGCACGTCAAAATACGGTTGCGCGCCGTCGACATAGTCTTTCCAGAAGCGGATGCCGGCCTCGTCCCACTGGGTACGCCACGTGTGCCAGGCGCTGTCCACGGCGATGTTATGTGTCTTCCATTCGCCGCCGTTCGCTTTCGCGTGAACGGTGGTGGCCGAGGGCCAGTTGCCGTTGCCGTACCACTCCATGACGTCGATTTCGCCCTGATCGTCGTTGCCCAGCCAGTAGGCGGGCCAGGCACCGGCGGTCAGGCAGTTGAGCTTGATCCGTGCCTCCCAGGTATGGCCGACGCCCCCCCGCCAGAGGCTTTGCACCTTGCCGCTGAAGTAGGTGGGGCCATCCTTGGCGGCACGCAGCACAAGGTTGGAATTGCCATCGAGGAACACGTTGTGGCGATCGTCGCGGTACTGCCCGATGTTCTCCGGCCGCTCCCAGTACGTCGGATCCTTGATCGTCTCGCGGGCCTTCGCCACGGCCCATTTCGCCGGATCGGGGGCCGAGCCGGCCGGTCCGTCGAATCCGTCCTGGAAGATGTAGGTCCCGGTCTGGCCGCTTGGCGCGGCCGGCGGAGGCATTCGACCCGGTCGCGACGGGTAAGCCCGGGCCTGGGGAATCGGCAGTGCAGCTGCCAGCACGCCGATCCCGGTGGTCAGCATCATGCGGCGGCGGTCCATCTCCGGCATAAGTAAGGGACGATAGCAGCCCGCGGCGGCCGGAGCCGAAACGGCAATTCTGTCAGTGCCCGCCGTTAAGGTTCGGGTCGCCGGCAAGCCGGCACGGACGACCGCGCGGCAGTGGCTGAAGGATTACGCCCAGAAATTCACGGCTAATTCTCAACCACAAGGATGGTTTGGTCTCAGGAATGGCTGGGCATTCTGAGACCACGAACCTATAACCCACTGTCGCGGCTTTTGCAGGTTGCACTGAGAGGAGTTGACGATCGTGGCGAATACATCAGAAGCGACGGTTATTTTCCTTCAGTCCCATCCGGCATGGGCCGCGGCTCAGCGTCAAGCCCGCGAACGCAGCGAAGCGATGCGCCGCCACCCGTCCTTTCTTGCCCGCCAGCGTGGTGCGGCTTCGGGTGGCGAGAGCATACCCCTTATCCGCGACTTGAAGGTCTACTCGAGCACTGACACTCCCGCCTGGATATTCCTGAGGGAATTGCGGTAAACGGGTGAACTCGGCTGCTCCGTCGAGAGATATCCCAGCGGCGAACCGCTGAGCTGATGAGCTTTCCGCAGCCTTCGGCATTAATTCATTCCAATTGGGCTGCGGCGCTTTACTTGAGCCGGCGCCTTCTACCACGTTAAGTAGTAGGACTTTGGTGGGAGAAGCAGATGTCCGGCAACTCGCCTTCAGTCAGTGCGCAACGTTCACTCACCGTGGCCGTGATCGCGTTCGCGCCGCGGCGTTGAGTTTGCATGGCTTCGATCATTTTCGCCGCGGCATGACGGCATCACCGCCGCGATCATGATCGGCGGGACGATCCAGGCGATCCTGGTAGCGGTCGCCGTCGTCCTGGTACTACGCCACCACTCCCGGGCTTCCGAGGCCGCGACCGCTGTTGGCTTCGGAAGCGCCGCGCTGTTCGCTACGCACATGTGCTGCCCACCTTTCTGCCACGCTTTCAAGACAGTTTCACCACCGGGCCGAGGATCAACGTGAGCTGGTTCTCGTGGCTGACCGCCGTCGGAGAGATCGGGGCCGGGCTACTCGGATACGTTGGTTTGCGAGCGCGGCGGCGCTGCCCGGTCGTCAAGGACGCGGCCCCCATCCTCGGCGGCAACGCTTAGTCGCAACGCCGAGCCGTCGGCATAATTCTTTTGTGCCGCAAATACACCGAGCCAAGGCGCTCGCCAACCCAGCTCAGCCACATAGCGCGCTCGTTCACGAGCTGGAGCGCTATATCGAGGCGCACAATCCGGACCTGACCGACGTCAACGTGGTGAGCGTGACGGACACGGGTCAGGCCGACACGAGCCACAAGCCCGTGCGCCACTGGTACCACGTCACCTACGAGGCGTGAGCCGCGGCGCCCCGACGATCGATCAGAGCTTGCCGGCCACGAAGTCAGCGGCCCGATTGGCCATGCCTGCGTCGATGTAGGCGCTGGCGAGATGTTGGGGCCAGTTCTCTTTCCACGTGTTGGGGTCGGCTGGGTTGCAGATGGGGTCGGCGCCGTGACACAACTCGATGGTTCTGTCGTTGTAAGTCGGGTTGAAGTTGGTGATCGGACCCACCCACTGGCTTCCGTTACCGAACAGTGCGACCGCTGCGATGTGCTGATCGATGCCGGGAGGAAGTGGGCTGTCGAAACCGAACGCGCTGATGGGCGCCGCGAGCACCACGTCGGTGACGGCCGCTCCGAGCGAGTAGCCGCCCAGCACCAGTCGGGTGTCGGGGCAATTGTTGACCATGTCCTGAATGTGGTGGCTCATGTCATTGGCGCCGACATCGATCTGCGTGTCGGCGGGGTACCTCACGGCGTAGACGCCGATGTTCTTATTGCCGGCCTTGGACTGCAGCGCGTTGACGAACGCAGCGCCGAGTGCGCCGGTACCGGGTGGCTCGAGTCGGCCGCGGGCGAAGACGACCTGCACCTGCGGGCAGTTGGCAGCGGCCGCGCTGGGCAGCTGGGAAAACGTCACCGCGGTTGGTAACGCGAACGCGGCCGCGGTGACGATCACGGCGAGGCCGACATCAACAAATTTGCGGGCACGCACAGCACGATGGTAAAGCGATCGCGACTTAGCCGCTGGCCAAACTGATCTGCCGGGATCGGCCGCCCACACAACCGCCCAAGGGAGTGCCGGGCAAGCCCCGACCACCCCGTCACCGCCACCGGACCGGCGGATAGGTTTTTAGCTCATGAGCAGCACCGACACCGGATTCACCGAGCGCCTATTCGCGCTGGCCGAGCAAGTGCAGGGATTTATGCCCACCGACGAGGGACGCGCGCTCTACGCGGCCGCGCTGCGATACCTGCACGGCGGCATCGGTGTGGAGATCGGCACGTATTGCGGCAAATCCACCCTGTTGCTCGGTGCGGCGGCGCAGCAAACCGGCAGCGTGGTCTTCACGATCGACCACCACCACGGATCGGAAGAACACCAGCCCGGCTGGGAATACCACGATGCCTCGCTGGTCGACCAAGTCACCGGTTTGTTCGACACGCTGCCGACATTTCGTCGCACGCTCGACGCGGCGGGACTTGACGAGCACGTCGTCGCGATCGTGGGCAAGTCGCCCCTTGCGGCCAAGGCATGGCGATCACCGCTGCAGTTTTTGTTCATCGACGGCGGCCACAGTGAGACGGCCGCAACTCAAGACTTCGACGGATGGGCGAAATGGGTAGCCGTCGGCGGCGCGCTGGTCATCCACGACGTGTACCCAGACCCGAGGGACGGTGGCCGACCTCCGTACTACATTTACTGCCGCGCGATGGACTCCGGCATGTTCCAGGAGGTTGCCGCCACCGGGTCGCTAAGGGTGCTCGAGCGGGTCAGCGGGCAGCTGGGAGAGCGGATCTAAACAAGATCCGGTTCGCGGCCGGGCCCGATAGCAAGGCATTCGCAATCGAAGTCGGTCTGCAGACCCATCGGTAATCCATCGCCGCGGAAAAGACCAGCGCCCGCGGTGGTATCCGACAGTGCATCTGCCGCCAGGATCGCCGCCGCTCCCGTCCACGTGGTGCGCTCCTCGGGCCACCGTTTGCCGTCCGCGAACACCAAACCCGTCCAATAGGAGCCGTCTTCTTCGCGGAGATGCTGCATCGCGGCGAACTGTCGGTGGGCCGCTAAGCGCCGGCCGATGGCATCCAGCGCCATTACCAGTTCGCACGTTTCGGCGCCGGTGACCCAGGGGCGATCGCCCACGCACCGGATGCCCAGACCGTCGACCACGAAGTCGTCCCAGCGTTCATTGATTCGCGCGACCGCTGCCGGGCCCCGCAACGCACTACCGAGGATGGGGTAGTACCAGTCCATCGAGTAGCGGTCCTTTTCGGCGAACGCCTCCGGATGCGCGGCGATCGCGTGGCCCAACCGGCCGAGTGCCAGCTCCCACTCGGGCTGCGGCTCCCCAACGAGCGCGGCGAGTGCCAGTGCGCACCGGATGCTGTGGAACACGCTGGCGCAGCCGGTCAGCAACGCCTCCGGGACAGGTCCGATTCCGCTTCGCGCCCAACAGATTTCGCCGTAGCCGACCTGCAAATCGATGACGAAATCAATTGCCTTGTAGACCACCGGCCACATCGCAGCGGCGAAGGATTCGTCACCGGTGACCAACACGTGATGCCACACGCCGGTGGCGATGTAGGCACAGAAGTTGCTGTCGCTGTTGGCATCTTCGACAGTGCCCGCGCGCAACTGGATGGGCCAGGAGCCGTCGGCTCGTTGGGTGCGTCGATTCCAGTCGAATGCAGCCCGCGCCGCGTCGAGCAGTCCGGCCGTGGTGAGTGCCATCGCGCACTCCACGTGGTCCCACGGATCGGTATGGCCCCCCTCGAACCAGGGGATGGCTCCGGATGGTTCTTGGACGGCGGCGATGGACAGCGCGGTTTGCCGGCATTGCTCGGGACTGAGAACGCCCGGAACCGATGGCGGGTTAGACCGATGCAACTGAATATCCCAGATCTGCGTCGCTCACCGTGTTTTGGGGCAGCTGCCGCTTGATGAAGTACATCGCAACGCTCTTACCCACCAACGGATTGAGCAGCGACTCAGCCAGCTGGGTCAGCTTCGGCCGCTGCATCAGATCCCAGACCAGAAGTTTGTGGTAGGCGGCCACTGCACGGTGGTTGGTGTTAGACACTCCCACAGCGCATTTCAACCACCAAAAGGGGGAGTGCAATGCATGAGCGTGATGGACATGAGCCAATTCCATTCCGCCGCGGGCTATCTTCGCGCGTAGCTCAGTGGCCCGGTAGATCCGAACGTGACCCCCCTCGTTGCTGTGATACTCGTCGGAAAGTAGCCAGCACACGCGTTCGGGGAACCAACGCGGCACACTGATCGCGAGTGTGCCACCAACTTTCAGCACCCTGATCAGTTCCGCGATAGCGGTGTCGTCCTCTGTTACGTGTTCGAGAATTTCGGAGGCGATAACGCAGTCGAATGTGTGGTCGGCATATGGCAAGCTGAGCGCGTCACCACGAACCACCTTGGCGGATGCCGCGGCGGGCGCCTCACCGGACTCGGCCATTGCCCGCAGCATGGTGTCTAGGGACCGCAGTTCTGCAGCGTCGCGGTCGAAAGCAACGATGTCGGCACCCCGGCGGTACGCTTCGAAGGCATGCCGGCCGGCTCCACAACCTACGTCGATGACCTTGCTGGACGGCCCGATGCCAAGCCGGTCGAAATCGACTGTCAGCATTGCGGCTCGCCATCGACGCCCGCGTTGCGCGCGATGGCCCGCTCATAGACCCGCACCGTTTGCGTGGCCACGGCTTCCCAGCTGAACACGTTGACTGCTCGTGCTCGGCCCGCCGTTCCCAGACTGTGCCGCTTTTCCGGCGAGTCCAGAAGCTCACCGATCGCGCGAGTGAGCGCATCGACGTCGGCAGGCGGCACCAGTGCGGCACAGCTGCCGTCGGTGCCGAGGACTTCGGGCAGTGCGCCCACTCGACTCGCGACGATGGGGGTACCACTGGCCATCGCTTCCACCGCGGGCAGCGAAAACCCTTCGTAGAGCGAGGGAATGCAGGCCACTTCGGCCGAGGCCAGCAAAGCGGCCAGGTCGGCGTCGGACAGTCCGCTGGTGATGTGGACGATGTCGGAGATTCCGAGTTCGGCGATGAGCTTGTGGGTAGGACCGTTCGGTTCGACCTTGGCGACGAGCCGCAATTCCAGATCGCGGCTGGTGCGCAGCCTGGCGACCGCGTGAAGCAGGGTGCGCACACCCTTCAGCGGGGTGTCGGCGCTGGCGGTCGCGATGACTCGGCCCGGTTGCCGTGGGCGCGATCCCGGATTGAACAGCTCGGTGTTCACTCCCAAAGGCACCACGTGTAGCTGCTGCGGTGAGACGCCGAAATCGGTGATGATGTCCGCGGCCGATGACGACGAGACCGTCAACAGGTCCGGGATCTGGCGTGCCACCTGTTGCTGCATGGCGGAAAAGCCATACCAGCGGTGCACCAACGGTTTTCGCCACCACCGCGCCGCGGCGAGGTCGAGCACGCGATCGCGGGTGATGGGGTGGTGCACGGTGGCCACCACCGGCAGGCCGGCGTCGGCAATGGTGAGCAGTCCGGTGCCCAGGCTCTGGTTGTCGTGCACGACGTCGAAATCGCCCGTGCGGTCGGCCAGTAACCGGGCCACTCGCAAGGTGAACGTCCGCGGTTCGGGGAAGCCCGCAGTCCACACCGTGAAAAGTTCCAATAGATCGATCGCGTCGCGAATTTCGCTCGGTCGCGGCACCCGGAAGGGATCGGGCTCGCGGTACAAATCAAGGCTCGGGACTTGGGTCAGCCGCACCCGAGGATCGAGCAGGTCTGGATACGGCTGGCCGGAGAAAACCTCGACATCATGACCGAGTTCCACTAGACCGTGGCTGAGGTGGCGCACGTAGACGCCCTGTCCGCCGCAATGGGTTTTACTACGGTAGGACAGCAGGGCAATTCGCATACTCAACTCTTCTTTGCTGACAACCGACCGCGCAACGGCGCCGAATCCTCGCGGTCAACGGACTCCCGAACTCCGTGACAGCAAACTGGACATGTGTCCAGACTATAGTTCGATCACCTAATCGAGCGCAACGAGCTTGCGGTCTAGTCAGTCGCACCGGGGAGTCGGGACAATTATTGCCCGCCTCGCAGCGCCAACGCTCCGGTACGCACCGCATCGCCGAAATTATCGCTGTGAGGCGGGCACATCGAACCCGGGCTTCCGCCGCGTCTGGCGGATAGGCCAAGGCAGCGTCCACCGGTTTTGTTACCATCGCGCGGTGCATGGACGGCGATCGGTTTCCCGGCGCGACGTTCTGAGGTACGCCGCACCGATACTCCTAGGCCTGGGGACGGCAGCCGCACCCGCCAATAAGGCATCGGCCGCCGACATAAGGCTGATCGATTTCGCCGAGCGCAGGATCGCGCCGGCGGAGATCAAAGCGGCTGGCTATAGCGGAGTGGTCAACTACGTCTCGGAGCCGCGACCGGGCTCGCACTTTGAGGCCAAGCCCATCACCAGGGAGTACGCCGACTCGCTGCGCGCAGCGGGCCTTCAGATCGTCAGCAACTTCCAGTACGGCAAACCCGGCTGGCCTGACCCTTCGGATTACACCCGCGGCTATGACGGCGGCGTCGCCGACGCGCACACGGCCATGGGGCTGCACAGCGCGGCGGGGGGCACCCCTTCGGCGCCCATTTTCTTCAGTATCGATGACGACATCGACGCCAACACTTGGAATAACGTTGCGATTCAATGGTTTCGGGGAATCAATTCGGTGCTGGGCGTCGACCGAACCGGCATCTACGGGCATGCCCAGGCGTGCGGGTGGGCGATCCGGGACGGGGTCATCGGAAACTCCAGCACGCCGGGGCACCGGTGGGCATGGCAGACCAAGTCCTGGTCGCACGGGGAGCGGGAACCGATGGCGGTGCTGTATCAGGCCGTCGTGAACAGCCCGTCGAACCCCAGTCCGCTGTTGGGTGGGATCAACGTGGATATCGACGATGTCCTGGCGCCCGACTTCGGCCAGTGGGACTACCCACGCTGACCTGAACGACGACACCCCGCGAACCGATGGCTCGCGGGGTGTCGTCGTTGTTGACGGGCGTTACTTCAGGTCGAACCGGTCGGCGTTCATGACCTTGACCCAGGTGGCGACGAAGTCCTCGACGAACTTCCCCTCGTTGTCGTCCTGGGCGTAGACCTCGGCCAGCGCGCGCAGCACCGAGTTCGACCCGAATACCAGGTCGTTGGCGGTGGCCGTCCATTTCAGCTGGCCCGACTTGCGGTCGACCACCTCGTAGACGTTCTCCGCCGACTCGGACACCCGCCACGCGTTGTCCATGTCCACCAGATTGACGAAGAAGTCGTTCGTCAGGACGCCGGGCCTGTCGGTAAACACGCCGTGCTTGCTGCCGCCGTGGTTGGCATTGAGCGCACGCAGGCCACCGACGAGCACCGTCATCTCCGGACCGGTCACGCCCAGCAGGTAGGCCCGCTCGTGCAGCAGCTGCTCGAGCGGCGCCTTCTCACCGGCGCGAATGTAGTTGCGGAACCCGTCGGCCCGCGGTTCGAGCACTGCGAACGACTCCACGTCGGTGTTCTCCTGGGTGGCATCGGTGCGCCCCGGCGCGAAGTGCACGGAGATCTCGTAGCCGGCGTCTTTGGCCGCTTTCTCCACCGCCGCGGAACCTGCCAGCACGATCACGTCGGCCAGCGAGATCTTCTTGCCACCCGACGTCGATGCGTTGAAGTCGTGTTGGATCTTCTCCAGCATGGGCAGGACCTTGTCCAGCTCGGAGGGCTCGTTGACCTCCCAGTTGCGCTGCGGCTCCAGGCGCAGCCGCGCCCCGTTGGCGCCGCCCCGTTTGTCGGTGCGGCGGAAGCTCGACGCCGCAGACCAGGCCGTCTTGACCAGCTGCGGCACCGACAGACCCGATTCGAGCACCTTCTTCTTCAGCGCGGCGACGTCCCTGTCATCAACCAGCTCGTGGTCGACCTCCGGAACCGGGTCCTGCCACAGTTGCGGCTCGGCAATCCATGGCCCCAGGTAGCGGCTGATGGGTCCCATGTCGCGGTGCAGCAGCTTGTACCAGGCCTTCGCGAACGCCTCGGCCAGCTCTTCGGGGTGGTCCAGCCAATGCCGCGTGATGTCTTGGTAGATCGGCGATTCGCGCATCGAGATGTCGGTGACCAGCATCGTCGGGGCGCGACCGGGCCCGCCGAAGGGGTCGGGGATGGTGCCGGCACCCGCGCCGTCTTTTGCCACGAATTGCCACGCATCGCCGGGGCTCTTGGTCAGCTCCCACTCGTACCCGTACAGGGTCTCCAGGAAGGTGTTGTCCCACTTGGTCGGGGTGGGCGTCCAGACCACCTCCAGACCGCTGGTGATGGCGTCCTTGCCCACGCCGGTGCCAAACGAGCTCTTCCAGCCCAACCCCTGTTGTTCGATCGGCGCCGCCTCCGGCTCGGGGCCGACCAGATCGCCGCTGCCGGCGCCGTGGGTCTTGCCGAAGCTGTGCCCGCCAACGATGAGTGCGGCGGTCTCCTCGTCGTTCATCGCCATGCGACCGAACGTCTCGCGGATGTCGATGGCCGCGGCGACGGGATCCGGCTTGCCTTCCGGGCCCTCCGGGTTGACGTAGATCAAACCCATCGTGGTCGCACCGTAGGGCTGGGCGAGGCTACGCTCGCCCGAGTAGCGCTTTTCGGTGCCCAGCCAGGTGTCCTCTTCGCCCCAGAGGATCTCTTCCGGCCCCCAGACGTCTTCGCGGCCGAAGCCGAAACCGAAGGTCTTGAATCCCATCGACTCCAGCGCACAGTTGCCGGCGAAGATGATCAAGTCCGCCCAGGAGATCTTGTTGCCGTACTTCTTCTTGACCGGCCACAGCAGCCGGCGCGCCTTGTCCAGGCTGACATTGTCCGGCCAGCTGTTGAGCGGGGCGAAGCGCTGCATACCCTGCCCGCCGCCGCCGCGGCCGTCGAAAATACGGTAGGTGCCCGCGGCGTGCCAACTCATCCGGATGAACAGGCCGCCGTAGTGGCCGTAGTCGGCGGGCCACCAGTCCTGTGAGGTGGTCATCACCGAGATCACGTCCGCCTTGAGCTCTTCGGGATCGAGCTTGGCGAACTCCGCGGCGTAGTCGAAGTCCTCGCCAAGCGGATTGCCCTGGGGGTTGTGCGGTTGCAGCGTCGAGACGTCGATCTGATTGGGCCACCAGTCCCGGTTGGTCAGCGGCGCATGGGATTTCGGCTGGGGTGACGGGATGGCCGGGTTTTCGCTCTCGCTGTTGCTCGCCGTCTTGCTGCCTTCGTGCGGCGGACGGCTTTCAGAGATATCGGATGACACAACATTCCTTTCTTCGGAGTGATTGGGCTGTAATCACGAATCAGCAGGCGAACAGTCGGGGCACAGGCCCCAATAGATGACTTCGGCCTCGTCGAGCATGAAGCCATCAAGACCGTTGTCGTCGTCTGAGGGAGTGAGGCACGGCGCCTCTCCGACGGCACAGTCGATGTCGGCGATGACCCCGCACGACCGGCATACGATGTGGTGGTGGTTGTCGCCGACGCGCGACTCGTAGCGGGCCACCGAACCTGACGGTTGAATGCGCCGAACCAAGCCGGCCGAGGTCAGGGCGTTGAGTACGTCGTATACGGCTTGTCGCGAGACGTCGGGCAGCGCGACGCGCACCGCCGAAAAAATCGTCTCGGTATCGGCATGTGGATGGCCGGCAACCGCCTCCAGAACGGCGACCCGGGGCCGCGTCACTCGTAGGTCGGCCATCCGCAACCGTTCTGCGTACTCGGCCGTTGAGGACACCGCACCAATATGACGCACTTATCTGGAACGAGTCAAGACTTTCTTGTGAAGCAGAACACACAAGCAGGTAACGAATCAGCGCTGTCACTCGAAGACGGCGGAGCCGGCGCAATTGCGGCGAACGTTGCCTTCAATGCGCTGCCCTTGCGCCATTGATCCCAGCTGAGCGTCCAGTCGCCGTTCTGCGCCACGGTCAACGGCGGGCCCCCGCTGTTGCGGACCTCCACCACGTCACCGGGCACCGAGAAGTCATAGAACCACTTCGCATTGTCGGCGTTGAGGTTCAAGCATCCATGCGACATATCCCGATGACCCTGAGCCCATACCGTCGCGTCCAGCTCATGCAGGTAGATGCCATCGGTACTGATCCGGGTCGCGTAATTGATGGTCTCGCGATACCCGAGGCGGGAGTTCTTGGGCAACCCGAAAGTCGAGGAGTCCATCACCACCGGGTTGCCCTTGTCGAGCACGGTATAGACGCCTGGGGGAGTCCACAACGATATCGACTTCCCGCCGACGTTTTCGGTGCCGCCCATTCCCATGGAGGTCGGCATTGTCCGGACCAAAGCGCCGTTATTGAACACGCTGACCTGGTGGGTGGCGTCGTCGGCGATGGACACATGCGCCTCACCGATCTGGAATGATATGCGGGTGTCGTCTTGCCCGAATAAGCCGTCGCCCAAAGCAATTCCATAAATCTTGGCTTCGGCGCTAACCGTCGTGCCCGGTGCGTAGTAGTGCTCCGGTCGCCAGTGGGCGTTTTGGTCGTCGATCCAGAACCACGAACCCTCCACCTTCGGGTTGGTGGTCACCGTCAGCTGTCGCTCGGCCGCCGCCCGGTCGGTGATCCGTTCGTCGAAGTGCGCCACGACCACTGTTCCGACGCCGTACGTGCCGCCATCGTGCAGCGCCGCCTCGGACGTCGTCGTGAACGACACCTTCGTCTGGTTGGATGGCTGCAGCGTCGAAAACGACGAGACTTGTTTGCCCGCAACGCCATTGGGACCCCGGCTGGTGACGGTCAGGGTATAGGTGTGTCCGTAGCCAAGCGGGACGGTCGGCTTCCACACGGTGTTGTCCGGGGTCATGACGCCCTGGATCGACTTGCCGTTCTCGTTGACCATCTGGACGTCGGTGAGTGTCCCCGAATCGGCCTTGACCATCACCGGAGCGACCGGGTCCACGTCATGCGCGCCCGGACCTGGTGTGATGGCGATTTGAGCTGGGGCAGCAGCTTTAGTGGCGTCCGCAGACCGCGAGCACGAGCCGTTCGAGCACCGGTTCAAGGCCACCACCAGGACGACGCCCCCGACCGCGGCCACCACCGCCGCCGCCAACGGCGGCCAGCGGTGCCGCTTGGCTCCCAGTCGCCGGGTCAACTGGTCGCCGCCATTGGGAGTGATCAAGCTGCCGAATCCTCGCTGTTGTTGGTTGGCCACTGTGTCAATGAGATATCCCTGCAGACAGGGTCCGAAACGTGGCGCGCCTCGGGCGCGAGCGGGAGAGGGATCATGGCGTCATGGCCGACGACGAACTCGACAATCTCTATTCCGTGCCGCCCGAGGAGTTCACCGCCGAACGCACCCGACTGAGCGCCGCGGCCAAGCGGCGCGGCGACACCGCCGCCGCGAAACTGATTTCCGCATCCCGCAAACCCACGACAGCGGCGTGGATCGTCAACCGACTCGCGCTTGGGCGCAAGGACACCAGGCGGCGCCTGGAAGACCTGGGGGACCGCCTGCGCGCCGCGCATGCGGCAATGGACGGCCCCCGTGTCCGTGAGTTGTCGGCCGAGCAACACAAGCTCGTCGACGAACTCACTCGCGCCGCGCTGGATACGGCCGACGTCAAGAACCCGTCGTCGACGCTACGTGACGATCTGACCAGCACGCTGCAAGCCGCCGTCGCCGATCCTGACGTCCGGGCGCGACTGGGCCGATTGACGCGTCCCGAGCAATGGTCGGGATTCGGCGGCTTCGGCGATGCCACACCGGTGTTCACGACAACCCGGAGCGCAACAGGGAACGATGAGCCCAAGCGATCGCAGCCGGCAACACGACCGGCGCGCGACGCTGCTGCGCCGCGACGGCTGGAGAAGTTGAAGGCGGCCGTCGCCGCGGCCGAGCGGGCCAAGGCAGAAGCCGACGACACGCTCTGCCAGCGGCAAGCGGACCGTGACGCGGCCCGGCGGCGCCGCGACGAAGCACGTGCGGCCCTGGCCACCGCCGAGCGCGCAGTGGACCGGGCCCAGGCCGACTACGACGAGGCTGAACGCGCCAGCCGTACTGCCGCGGAATCCGTTACGAAGGCGAAAGCGCACCTCAACGAGGCGTAAGCGGGCGCGCAGGAGCCGCCACCCCGTTTCCGGCTGGCTCAGCTGGGTATCAGCACAGCCGTGACTTCTTTATGGTTGGCCGATCGAGCCGAACTGCCTTGGGCGCCAAGCCGGCTTGACGAGGGCCCCCGCTCTGCCGACGTCATCGTCGTGGGTGCCGGCATCACCGGGCTGATGACGGCCGTTCTGCTGGCCCGCGCCGGTAGCGACGTATTGGTGCTGGAGGCCCGCACCGTCGGCGCCAACACCACCGGGAACACCACCGCCAAGATCAGCCTGCTGCAGGGCTCCCACCTGTCGAAGGTCCTGCCCAGGCACGGCAGGGACCTCGCGCGCGCTTACATCGACGGCAACCGAGAAGGCCAGGAGTGGGTGATCAACCACTGCCAGTCGCACGGCATAGCGGTGCAGCGCGAGGACGCGTACACCTATGCCCAGTCCGCCAAGGGGGTGCCGTCGGCGCGCCTGGAGCTCGAGGCGTGCCACGCGGTCGGCCTGCCCGCGGAGTGGGACGACGACGCCGACGTGCCGTTCCCGTACCACGGCGGAGTGCGGCTACCCAACCAGGCGCAATTCGATCCCATGCCCTTCCTGGATTCCTTGGCGACGGAGTTACTCGAGCGCGGCGGACGACTGGTCGAGCACACCCGGGTTCGGCGGGTGTCGTGGCGCGGCAAAGGCGTGCGCGTGCACGTCAACGATGCCGCGCAGCAGGACGTCGAGCTCGAGGCCGAGCAGCTGGTGCTGGCCACCGGCGTTCCGATCCAGGATCGGGGCGGTTATTTCGCGCGCGTGAAGCCAAGCCGGTCGTACTGTTTCGCGTTCAAGGTCCCCGGCAACATCACCCGGCCGATGATGATTTCCACCGACTCGCCGACACGCTCGGTGCGTTACGCCCCGGTCGCCGACGGGGAGCGGTTGATCGTGGGTGGAGCTGCCCACACCGTGGGACGCAAGAAGAGCCCGGCGAAGGCTCTCGACGAACTGTCCTCGTGGGCGCGCATCCACTATCCGGGTGCGGTGCAAACTCGCTTCTGGTCGGCGCAGGACTACACTCCGATCGACCAGTTGCCGTACGTGGGCCTCATCCTGCCGAACAACGAAACGATCTTTGTCGCAACGGGTTTCAACAAGTGGGGTATGACCAATGGCGCCGCGGCGGTGTTGGCGCTGTCCAGCCGCATTCTAGGCGGCCGGATGGACTGGGCCAGAGCGTTCGCCAGCTGGAGTCCGCACGAGCTGTCGGGACTGCCGACCGCCCTCCAGTTCAATGCCGAGGTGGGCTTCGATTTGGCGAAGGGCTGGATCACCCCGGTGACGCGCACCGGCCGGCGCAGCCCGGGCCCGGACGAGGGTGGCGTGGTGAGCGGGCTCCCGTGGGACCTGGAGGCCCGCTGCCGGATCGACGCCACCGAGCACCGCGTTTCGCCGGTGTGCCCGCACCTTGGTGGAGTCGTGAACTGGAACGACGCGGACAAAGCGTGGGAATGCCCGCTGCATGAGTCGCGGTTCGCTCCCGACGGCACCCCTGCTGGAAGGACCGGCCACCCGCGATTTGACCGCCTCGCACTGAAAGTTGTTGTCGCCGTTGGCGACCGCACCCAGCCGTGCAGTAATCAGCCCGGCTTCTGGTAAACGAGCCAGCGCAACTCGATCGGGGACTCTTCGCGTTCGACGTCGAACACGTCCAGGCCGCTGGCCCAGCCCTCGAACCAGCCAGTGGGCGGCCAAGCGCCCTGCCGTAAGTGGGCTTTCTCGTACTCGTAGGCGGAGTCGTCGGCGATCAGCTCAAGAGGCAGTTCGGCCGCGGCAGTGTTCACCTCGTCCCGGGTGAAGATCATGGTGTTGCACTGCTGACCGAACTCCACCGTGGCGTTGTCGGGCGCATAGCCTGGCCGTGGCAAGAAGGCGTTGAACACCAGCCGCCCTCCGGGGGCCAGGCAATCGGCGGCGAGTTCGAACAACCCGCGCAGCTCCTGAGTCGTCCGAAAGTCGGATACCACCTCCGAGAGCACGATCAGCTGGTATTCGTCGCGCACGCCGTCCATGGCCGTGAAAACGTCGCTCTGGATGACCCGAATACCTAGCGATTCGCTCTGCGCCTCCGAGCGCATCACGTCGGCGAACTTCGGCGTCATCTCGACCGCGTCCACCGGGTGGCCACAGCGGGCCAAGGCCACGGCGTTGCGCCCGGTTCCTGCGCCGATGTCCAGCACCCGATGGGTGGTGGGATCGGCGGCTTCCGCGGCCAGCGCCAACACCCGCGCGTCCGGCTCGGTACCGAACAACGGCGGCGGGCGGAAAGCAACCCACTGCTCGTAATCGGCCTCGATCGTCCGCCAGTCGGCGTGGACGCGGAAGTTCACGCCCGTCCCAAACGGAGCCTGGTAGGAGATGACGATGTCCGAGCGGGGGGAGGCCTTGAAGGCCTTCGTCAGCTCGGCCTCCAGAACCCTCCTGAGCTGCGCGGACTGTTCGGCGGTGTGCCAAACACCGAGGGTGGCACAGATGTTGGCACACAACTGGACGTACTCGTCTATCAAGCCGGGAACGGCCGGTAGTCTGACCTGCCCCTCGGCGATCGATCGACGATACAACCGCCTGATCGTCGCTTCACGCAGCATCGACGGATCGAAAGAGCCGGGAGGCGGATCCTGCACGAGAATCTTTTACACGACCTGACCCGCTTTGCACCAATGCGCGGGCGAATGCGCCGATCAGCCCGAGCGGGCGGCGTCTTCCAGGAGATCGGCGGCTTTTGCGGCGCTTTCGGCGGGTTTGGTCACGTGTGCTGCCACCTCGCCGGCACGAGCCGCGTAGTCCCCCGAGAGCAGGCAACGTAGATCGGCGGCCAGTGAATCCAGGGTCGATTCGGAAAACGGCCTGCCCATGCCGACACCTAGCTCGCTCACCGCGGACGCCCAGATCGGCTGATCGAGCCAGAGCCAGAGAACCAACATGGGAACTCCAGCGCGCATGGCCGCGGCGGTCGTGCCGGCGCCGCCGTGGTGCACGACCGCGCGGCAAGACGGAAAGACGGCACCGTGGTTGACCGCGTCGACGATTTTTACGTGGCTGGGATGCGGAAGATCAGTGAAATCGTTTGGGCCGCTGCATATCAACGCACGCTCACCTAACCGGGTGCAGGCCGCGATGATCACGGCGACGGTTTCATCGGGATATGTGACCGGCGTGCTGCCGAAGCCGAAGTAGATGGGCGGCGTTCCCTCCGCTATCCAAGCCAACACCTCGTCGTCGGCATCGGTGGGCATTGCCAGCGTCAGTGCGCCGACGAAGGGACGTCGGCGCCCTTCTTTAGCCCAATCGGCTGCCAGCCTGGGGACACAAAGTGCGTCGTAGGCCTGAACCTCCAAGACTTGCCGCGTCGACGGGCCGGTCGCTTCCGGCAAGCCAAGCGCATCCCGTTGCACGCCTTGGGCCACGTTCGTGATGTGGGACTGCAATGGGCCGAAATCCAACGCCTCGGCCGGAAAGAAGTGCAGCGCGGCGAACGGCATGTCGTAACGCGCTGCGACGTTGGTCGCGAGTTGCTGCTCGTTCATGCCGGCTACCAGCAGATCGGCGCCGTCCGCCAACTGCGCGAGCGTCGCGCTCTTCTCCGACCAAACTTGCGAAACCCTCTCCGTCACCTCAGGCAAGGCGCTCATCGGATCACCGACGTGACGGACGAAGTTGGTGGCCACGTTTATCCGTTCCCGCGTGTCAGGCCCATAGGCAACCGCAGCAACACCCGCCGATTCGACGAAGTCGAGCTTGTGGGGTGAGACCGCCATGCGCACATCGTGACCTCGGCAAAGCAGCTCGCGGCCAACGGCAGCGCATGGCTCGATGTCCCCCCGGCTGCCATAGCCTGCCAGCACAATTCTCATCAATAAGACCTAACTCGCGGTGACGCTACAGATCCAAGCAGAACAGGCTAGGTCGAGACGGCTCGGCACTGAGTCGTGGGTTGGACCTTTCCGTGGCGATACGGGCCAACTTACCGGCAAGCTGGCGCCGCCGATTCGCTGCAGTTCTTGGCACGGGTCACGCGGTGTCTGGGGGCGACATTTGGTCGTCGGATTGCCATGCGCCGAACGTGCCTGCACTGCGGGCCTGTAGTACTAGATGGACTGCGATTTGTTTGCTGCTCGCCGGGCAATCCCAGTACGGCCTGAGCGCGGCTGCCAACGCGTCGCGGCCATGAGCTCGATCGGAGGAAACGATATGGACTTCGCAGCGCTGCCGCCGGAAATCAACTCCGCGCGGATGTATGTCGGCCCGGGGTCGGGACCACTGCTGGCCGCCGCGGCGGCGTGGGATGCGCTGGCTGCCGTGCTGCGTGCGGCGACCAGCTCGTATCAGTCGGAGATCGCGGCACTGACCGCCGGACCCTGGCTCGGCCCCGCATCAGCGGCGATGGCGGCGGCGGCCAGCCCGTATGTGGCGTGGATGAGCGTCACCGCCGCGCAGGCCGAGCAGACCGCGGACCAGGCCAAAGTCGCGGCCGGCGCCTACGAGACGGCCTTCGCCGAAACGGTGCCGCCGCCGGTGATCGCGGCCAATCGCAGCCAGCTGATGGCGTTGATTGCGACGAACATCTTCGGGCAGAACACCCCCGCGATTGCGACCAACGAGGCACAGTACGCGGAGATGTGGGCCCAAGACGCCGCGGCCATGTACGGCTATGCGGGTGCGTCCGCAGCGGCGACGACGCTGACACCGTTCACCCCTCCACGACAAACCACCAACTCCGATGCGGGCCAATCGGCAGCGGTGGCCCAAGCCACCGGCACAGCCGCCGGTAACGCGCGGAGCATCGTCTCGTCGGCCGATCAAACGGCCGCCGCGGTGCCTAACGCCCTGACCGCTTTGGCCGCCCCGGCGGCGCCCTTGGCGCCGGCTCCAGGAGACTTGTTGGGCTTCGCGGCGAACATAAGTGGAGTTTTCGTCGATCCTGAACTGGGGGCAGCCGGACTTACTACCGACACATCTCTGGGAACACTGGCTCTTCCCTATGACATTGCCGGGGCGCTGACCGGCTTCCACACGGATGACATAATCAGCGGCTGGGCAGGAGTGCAGTCCTGGCCAGGGACGGCGCCGGTGCCGCCAACGTCGTTCCCGGTGATCAGCAACCCCGGCGCGTCGACGGTATCGGCCGGTCTGGGCCAGGCGAACATGGTCGGTGGGCTGGCGGTGCCGCCGGGTTGGGCTGCGGCCGCCCCGGCGATACGCCCAACCGCTCTGGCGTTGCCGGCCACCAGTTCGGCCGCCGCGGCCGCAGCCTCTTCAGACAGTGCAAGCAGCTTGTTCGGTGAGATGGCCGTTGCGAGTATGGCCGGGCGCGCGATGGCGGGGACCGGTGGGTCGAGCCGCGCTGAGCGCGTCAGGGTTGCCGCCCAGAAGCCGACCCAGGAACCCGCGACAGCGCCGCAGACACAGGGCGGCCCGATCACGAGCATTGCCGCCGAGCTACGCGAACTGGCATCCCTGCGCGACGCGGGAATCCTGACCGAAGAGGAATTCAACGAACAGAAACAGCGGCTGCTTCCGCACTGACATCGGCCATATCGGCATCGGTGATCGCGTCGCGTTCGCTGCGGTGCTTGGAAAACTGCGTCCAATATCATCAGGTGTCGCAAGCAATTGTTTTCATCTGCCGGACGGCATGCGCATCCGGCGGGCGCAGGTCGAAAGTTCACTCCATTCTTGGCGATAACTGCCGGGGTGAGGTGTAAGCGTTTGCGCGGTATTCGAATCCACGACAGGATCTCGCTCATCCTTAAGTTCGCTTCAGTACTGGCAGCAACAATGGCTGGAAGACAACTGCGGCTGGTATCGGTGGCCGACGTGGTGGGTGAGATCACCGCGCACGCGCCAACAGAGCAGCAGATGATCACCCTGGCGGAGGCGACGCCATCCCAGACCAACCCTGCCCGATCTACGCGCCGCGAGACGACCCAAGCCACCTTAGCGGCAATGGCGGCATCGAAATGGCGGAGGAGGTCGTATTACTCGACCACCACGGGATCAAATCGAAGATGACCTATGGGCACCCGGACTGGCAATTTGCGTACATTTAATATTTTGGGCAACCGGACGCTCATATACTGACCGGACCATCGGCACCGACAACAAAAGAAGTGCACCAAATGCTTCCATCCCGTTTGCTGGCGAAACTGACCATTCCCGTAATGATCGGCGCCGCGTTGACCGCGAACACCGCGATTGCGATGGCCGATTCGACCGATGACACATTCCTACAAAAATTGCACGCCCTCGGCTTCAGCTGGCCGCCGGGGGACGACGGCGACATCATCGCAGTGGGGCACCAAATCTGCGCCGACCGCTCGGCCGGTAAAACACCGGACGCGATTGCCTCCGACATCCACAACTCTTCAGGCCCCAAAGGCATCGACTTCGCGAACGTGACGGCGTTGGTGAGCGCCGCGGAATCGACCTACTGCCCGGGTTAATCGATTCCGTCGGTCTCGGGACGGCCATGGAGTCGCCGAGGAGCCGACGATCTTTATAAGGTCTCGCTGTGGTGTACATGCGGGCGAAGAGCTTGCTCCGCTATCCGGTGAAGTCGATGCTCGGCGAAACCGTGGACAGCCTATTCGTGAACGAGCAAGGCGCGCAAGGAGACCGGCGGCTGGCACTTCTCGACGCCGTGACCGGCCATGTGGCCAGCGCAAAGCAGGCGCGACTTTGGCGCGGCCTGCTGAAATGCACCGCCCACGCAGACGCCGGGCGGGTGACCATCGCCCTGCCCGACGGGACACATGTGGCCGCCGATGACCCCGGCGTCGATGATGTGCTCTCGCGACTGGTGGGACGGCCGGTCCGGTTGGTCAGCCAGCGGCCGGACGGCGCCACACTGGAACGTCCGGATCCGGAACAATTGCTCGAGCTTGGATTGGACGCCGAGGTCAGTGGCCGCATCCTGGTGATTGCGCAGGCGACGCCGGGCGACTCGTTTACCGACGAAGCCCCGCTGCACGCGATCACCACGGCCACCCTCGAGCACATCGGGGTGGAGGCGCTGCGCTACCGGCCCAACCTGGTGATCGAGACACCGCCGGGCTACCCGTCATACGCCGAGAACGACTGGGTCGGCAAGGACGTTGTTGCCGGCGATGCGCGGCTGCGCGTCCTGACCGCCACATCACGGTGCGTGGTTCCCACGCTGGAGCACGGCCCACTGCCGCGCGCTCCGCAGGCGCTTCGCACGCCAGCTGCCGAGAACGGTTGGGACACAGGCGGTCACGGACCGCAGCCGTGCGCGGGAGCGTACTTCGCGGTGCTGGCGGAAGGCATCATCCGGGTCGGCGACCCGGTCACCCTTGCGCCATAGCCACATTTAATCGGTGATCCCGGCGCAGTCCACCCAAAGGTGTCGCGGCCCGCGGAACACCTGGTTGTGCCGATACGGTGGCGGGTCGACCACCAGCTTCGGGAATTCGACGCGGCGCAGGAAGATTTCCAGCGCCAAGTTGACCTCCAGGCGAGCCAACGGCCCGCCCATGCAGGTATGGATGCCGCTGCCCCAACCGAAGTGCTCGTTGTCCTCACGGAGCGGGTCGAAGCGGTCCGGGTTGTCGAAGCGCCGCGGATCCCGATTGGCGGCCGCATAGATCAGGTGCACCGCCGACCCGGCCGGGATCACCGTGCCGCCGATCTCGATGTCGGCAGTCGCGCTGCGGCTGGGGAAAAACTGCACCGCCGACTGCAGCCGCTGCACCTCTTCGATGGTGCGCGGAATCAGCTCCGGGCGCCGCCGCACCAGGTCCCAGCCGCCGGGATTGCGTAGCAGCGTCATCACGCAATTGGTGATGGTGTTGACCGTGGAATCATGCCCGGCGACCAGCAACAGCATGGCGTTGGAGGTGGCCTCCTTCAGCGACATGGGGCCGTCGGGTCCGTCGTCGTGCACCAGCTTGGACAGCAGGCCGTCGCCCGGAGTCGTGGCATACCTCTGCACCAAGTCACCCAGATAGTCCTGGAATGCGGCTGTGCTGGCGCGCCCCTTGTCGGCCAGCGCACGTCCTTCGGGGGTATTGGCCTCCGGGCCAAGGTCGGCGCCCATCATGAAATCGAAGATCCAGGCGTGAAACATCGGCTCGTCTTCTACCGGCACGCCGAGGATCTTGCAGATCACGGCAACCGGTATCGGGTAGGCGAAGTGTTCCACCACGTCGAACCGGCCGGGTCCGCGGGCCTTGACCTTGTCGAGGAGATCGTTGGCCAGCCGTACGACGAACGGCTCCATGCCCGGGATCAGGTCGGGGGAGTGTGGCGGTCCGAAGTGGCGCATCACTTGCCGGCGGGCCCGGTCGTGATCGGGTGGATCCGACACGATGATGCTGGCCTCCCGGCCGTATGCCTGCATGTGCGCGCCACCGGGTTCGGTGGCCGGCTTGGCGCCGCCCAAACTCGCAGGGCTGCGGCTGATATCCGAGCTGATCCGCGGGTCGTGGGCCAAGGCGAGCAACTCGGGATAGCCAGTGACGACGTAAGTCTTCTCGGATACCCGGGCCACCGGCGTCTTGCGCAGCTGTCCGAAAAACGGGTACGGGTTCGGGCGGTTCTCAAACTTCATCGCCTCGGCCCAGGCGGTTTCGGGGTCCATCGTCGTCTCCTGAAGTCAGCGGCTGCGCGGCCGGAACTCGGCGCCGCGCGACGTCGGGTCATGTCCGGTCAGCACCACGTCCGGCATGGCGGTCGGTTCGCGAGGGTCGGGGAAGCGGGCCGGCATCGGCTCGAAGATGGCCGGGCGGTCGTAACCTGGCGGGGGCGGCGGAAAAGGCGCCGACCGCTCGATCAGAGAGGCGTAGTACGGCAGCCACTTTCCGTGGTTGAACGTCACCGCCCCCACGATGCGGCCCCGGTGACCGTAGGCGGCGGCGAAGCGCCGTTGCTCTACCGAGCCCTGAGTGAACACGATCTGATCGCCGAACGAGCAGACCCCGACGCTTTTGATGTTGACACCGAACTGGCCGGACCAAAACGACGGCAGCGGCAGGTGCGGCCGTCGTCCCATCTCCAGGCTGATCATGTTATTGGCCGCCACCTCGGCACCGAAAACGGCATTGTCCCAATGCTCTTGCGACATGAACTGATACTCGTAGAGCACATGGGGCGCGCGAGCCACGTCGCCGGCGACGAAGATGTTGTCGGTCACAACGCCGTTGATGTCGAACGCGCGGCAGCCGGCGTCGCATGCCACTCCCCAGAACCCGCTGGCCAGCTGCGCGTTGTCGAGCCATTCCACGTTGCGGATGGAGCCCAGCGAGGCGACCACCACGTCGATGTCCAGCACGCTGCCGTCGGAGAGGCGCGCCGCGCGGACGTGGCCGTCGGCGTCGCCGTCGAGGCCGTCCACCGCCACACCGGTGCGCAGGTCGACGCCGGCATCGCGCTGCATCTGCGCGGCGATGTCGCCGATCACCCCACCCAGCGCGCCGACCAGCGGCGCCTTACTCCGCTCGGCGACGGTAACCGGAATCCCGAGTTCGCAACACACGGAGGCAATTTCGGAGCCCACAAAACCCGACCCGACGATCAATACCCTGCGTGGTCCCGTCTTCAGCGCGGCGGCCAGCTTCGCGGCGTCATCACACGTGCGCACGGTGAACAGTCCTTGCAGCCCGGCCTCCCCCGGATTGAACCACGGGCGCGCCCTGGTCCCGGTGGCGATCAGCAGCCGGTCATAGTCCACCTTCTCGCCATCGGCGAGCAACACCTGACGGTTGGACCGGTCCAGGCCCACCGCCGCCACGCCGATCCGCCAGTGCGCATCGACGGGGCGCAGGCGGGGGAGCTTGGTGTGGTCGGCGGGCACCCAGCCCTTCAGCACCTGCTTGGACAGCGGCGGCCGATCGTACGGTTCGTGCGGCTCGTCGCCGATGATCGTGAGCGGACCCTGAAAACCTTTGTCGCGCAATGCTTCAGCGGCGCGCAGGCCGGTCAGGGACGCTCCCACGATGACTATGCGGCCGCGTGCCTTGAATTCGTCGACGAGCCGGGCGACAACTGAGGACGTGATCACTTGGTGTCCCGGTCCGCGGGGGGCTCCACTTCGAGGATGATCGCCTGCACCGGGCATGACGCTGCCGCGCGGATGACCCGCTGGCGCTCAGAGTCATCGGGGTTGGGATCGTAGGCGAGCGCTTCCTCGCCGATCAGCTCCAGGACCTCGGGGGCCAGCGGGACGCATTGGGCATACCCCTGGCATTTGTTGAGATCGACCACCAAGCGCATAACGCGCCCCTTCCGGCTACCTGCCCCCGGGCGCAGACACTACTCAGCTGTGGCGCACGTTTGGAACAACACTGAGAAATTTCAGTGGACGATGATAAGAACCCCACCGGGGGTCATCAGCCCCCGAGGTTGGGCATGCGCCCCTCGAGCGCGACCAGCACCGCGTCGTCGTCTCGGCTCGCGAGCAGTCGGCGCACGTCGTCGGCGCTGACTGTCATGTCGCTGCCCATCCCGTGCCCTGCCGTCCGGCGTCGATGGTCATGAAACCAGCTATGCCCGCTACCGGGCAGACGTAACCGGGAAAAGCCGTCGAAAGTCTCAACATCTCAGCTCGCCCCCACCATCTTCATCACCAACAGCACCGCCACCGCGATGAAGACCACCGCGAAGATGCACACCACCGTCACCGTGAGTACGGCGCTGGGCGTGAACCGGCGGGTATTGGGTGGTTAGGGCTCCGCCACCCCCGCGGTCTGCGGCGCGCCCGGCGGAGTGCTACCCGGTGCGACACCTCCGCCTGGCTCGAGCCCAGGCGTTTGTGCCGGATCAGGATCCGGAGGTTGGGCGGTCATGGCTGGCACTCGTCCTTTCCTCGGTCGTCGAGCCAAGCGAATGTGGCGGTTCGACCCCTGGCTCGTTGCTATACCCGCCCAGGGCACGCCCAAACGGGGTATCCCACGACGAATGGGCGCGCGACCGCGTCGTGTCGATTGACTGCGCCAGCCCCGATGGCATTGATTGGAATGCGTTTGTATCGCATTGTCTACAAGGAGCTTTCGGCGTTAGGTCTCCCAGTGCGGTGTGGGGCTCTGCGCGGATTCCCACTTCGACTCAAGCGACCTTTTCACCCGGGTGCCCGCCGCCAGGTCGAGCTGAAAGGTCTCCCCGCCGTCGTCCTCGAACGTGACGAGGTATCCCTGCTCGGTGGCGTCTTTGAACACCACTTTGTAGGGCTGTTGACCAGAGCCGCAGTCGACGGCGATGATGTCGCCAGGGGTGACATCGTCAATGAGGTCGTTGCCGGAGGCTTGGGACATGCCTTCGACGGTAGTCGATTGAGTGACCGGCGAGCTAAAAGCCCTGCAAGAAGGCGCAATTAGGGAGTTCACGGCCGTATCTGCGGTTGTAACCACACCTCACCGCCACTTGATGCCGCACCCGATCGACGGCCGCTGGTCGGGGTCCACCGGCCGCCCCGAGAGCACCGCGTCGACAGCCGCACGTACGTCGGCGGCCGTCACGGGTAGACCGTTCCCGGGACGGGAATCGTCGAGCTGGCCGCGGTAGACAAGTCGGCGTGCGCCGTCGAAGACGAAGGTGTCGGGCGTGCAAGCGGCCGAGAAGGCGCGGGCGACCTCTTGCGTCTCGTCGTAGAGATACGGAAAGGTCCAGCCGTGGTTGCGGGCCTCGATGACCATCTGATCCGGGCCGTCCTGCGGGTAAGTGGTGACGTCATTGCTGGAAATGCCCACCATCGCGACGCCCTGGTCGGCGAGGTCTCGACCCAGCGCGGCCAGGCCGGCGGCGACATGCTTGACATAGGGGCAATGGTTACAGATAAAGGTGACGACAAGCGCCGGGCCCGCGAGCTCCTCGAGGCTGACCGTCCGGCCAGTCGCCGGCTCGGGCAGGGTGAATGGCGGCGCCGGGGTGCCCAGGGCAAGCATCGCGGACTCGATGGCCATACCCGCCACAGTAACGCCGAAATCCCTCGCCGTCTGCAACACAGTTCCTGAGTCGCTAAATACATTGCGCGACTTGAGTATCCGTTGCCGGCGGAAGTGTGGATGCACCCTTTCCGGACCGCGCCGACGAGTGACGCAGGTCATACGAAGGTTTGATCGGACCGCTAGGTGGAACCCGTGCGCCTGACCCCCAATGAGCTGACGCCGGGTTCTTCGCAAACGCCTCAAGGAGACTTCTGATGAGTAAACAGAACAAAGCCGACGAAGCGCGTCAGGGCCTGATCGATTCGGTCAAAGGCAAAGGCAAAGCCAAAGAGGTCGTCAGGCGCTGTGACCGGTAACGAATCCCTGACCGCCGAGGGGCAACTCGAGCAGACCAAGGCTCACGAGCGCAAAGAAGCGAACGCAGTCGAGGCCGTCGCGGAGGCGCAGGCCCGACAGGCTCAAGAAGAAGCGGCGCAAGCCAAGGTGGAAGGTGCCCACCAGCGCCTTGCGGCGAACGCGCAAGCCGTGGCTGCTGAGGATTCGATTGAAGCCCAGCAGGCCGCTCAGAAGCGGGCCGCCGAACAAGCCGCGCAGCAGGATGCCGCCGTCCGGGAGCCCCCGCGCGACTGCTTTATGAGCGCTCGCTGGGCATGCTTGATACCACCGTCGGGAATGCGCTTGGTGACCATAAGCTCGCCGAGCGCGGCGCCGCCCTTGTCGAACGCAGCGATGCGCTGGGCCGTGCGGCACAGCTGGATGCCCGCGCGGCGGCCAGGCGCGAAGACGCCGACGCGAAGCTGAAGAGCGTCCGCGACGAGGCGATCGAGGAGCGGCAGGAAGCGCAGGCGGCCACCGAGCAGGAGATCAAAGAGGCACGCAACAACGCTGAGGAACGCAAGCGCACAGCAGCAGAGTCGGCCCAGCAGGAGAGCGCCTCGGCGAAGCAGCGCGCCGGCCGGATGGCGGCCAAGCAGAAGGAAACGGTCGAATCGGCCAAACGCGACGTCGAGAATCGGACGAAGGCCGCGGAGAAGGCGGCGTCTGAGGCTGCCGCGTCGGCAATTGATGACGCTGAGGAAAAAATTGGCGAGGCCGCGAGCAAGCGCTCCGCCGCGGATCGGGTCGAGGAACTGGCCGCCGCCGAGAAGCGACAACGGCAAGAGCTCTAGACGCGCGGAGGTCCCTGGTTCAGCTTGTTAGCCGCAAAGGTGGCGGCCTGGTTCGTCATTCCGGCGTCGATGTAGGACACGTGCGCCATGATGTTGCCGCCTCCCGAGCAAATCGGATCGTCGGGGGCGCACAGGCTGATGGTCTTGGAGGCGTAGAGCGGGTTGATGGTCGGCAGCGGTTGGCCGCCCCAGAGCATGCTGGAGAATCCACTGGTTGGCTCGCCGAAGAGAGCCACCGCGGCGACATGATTTGCGACCGAGGACGGCATCGCATTGGTGGCCAGGTCGATCACCGTCGAGCCCTGTGAGTATCCGCCGAGCACAATCCTCGAGTTGGGGCAGTTGGCGACGGTGTCCTTGACGTGTGTGCTCGCGTCGTTGGAACCGGCGTTGGCGCTGTTGTGGTAGTCGTCGTTGGCCGGGTAGTTGACCGCGTAGACATCGACGGACCGCCCACCGAGCTGCGAGGTCAGCGAGTCGACGAACGCCTGTCCGATGTTGCCGAGACCGGGTTCCTGATGCGTGCCGCGAGCGAACACCACCGCGACGTCAGAGCATGGATCGGCCGCGGCGGTGGGGGTACCGGCGGGCGCGCTCAGCAACGCCCACGTCGTCACAGCGAAAACACCGATGATGCGGGCAATTAAGCGTGCACTCATGCCGAAATCCTGACACATCGCCTGCCCCGGGGTCGCTGGCAGTGGGCGCTCAGCGGCGAGCAAGACGTTCCGTCTCCTGTATCACCTTGTGGCGCAAGGTGAAACAACCAAGCCGACTGGTCGTGGCACTGCTTGCGCGTCACCGCCCGCGCCACTCGGGTTTGCGCTTTTCGGCCCAGGCCCGAAGGCCTTCGGCCACGTCCGCGGTCGCCCCGGCCACCTTCCGCATCGTCTCACCGAAGCGCACCGACTCGATCCAGCCCATATCCGCGGTTCGCCACGCCACCTCCTTGGTGGCCCGCTGGGCGAGGGGGGCGGCCTCGGTGAGGGTGCGGGCCCAGCTTCGAGCTTCGGACTGCAGGTCGTCGGGCTCGACGAGCTTCCACACCAGGCCGATCTCCTTGGCCCGCGCCGCGCTCATCGGCTTCCCGGTCAGCAGCAACTCCATCGCATTGGCCCAGCCCACACGCCGGGGCAGCCGAATGGCCCCGACGATGGTGGGCACCCCGATTGCGACTTCGGGGAAGCAGAATGTCGCCTCGGTGCTGGCGATGACGAAATCGCAGAACAGCACGCCCGTCAGCCCGTAGCCAATGCAGGGTCCGTGCACCGCGGCGATGGTTGGCTTGAACAACTCCATGCCACTTTCGAACGAGTTGATCGTCGGCTTCTCCCAGAAGGTGCCGCCGAAGGTGCCGACCGAACCCTCGCCGTCTTTGAGGTCGCCGCCAGCGCAAAAGACGCTGCCGTTGGCCGTCAGGATGCCAACCCAGGCGTCCAGGTCGTCGCGGAACCTGTCCCAGGCCGCGTTCAGGTCCTGGCGAAGGGCGCCGTTGATGGCGTTGCGAGCCTCCGGCCGGTTGAGGGTGATGGTGGCGATGTGGTCTTCCAGCTCATAGGTGACGAGACTCATGGCTGCACCCTAATGGCGTCGAGGTTGGCCTTAGGTACGAGAACCGCATCGTATTCGCCCACAGACCCCACACTCGGCGCGAAACCGCATCCACGCCGCGCCTATCCTGGCCGAAGTGGCCGAACTGTCCGTCGCGGAACTCCGCAAACGCCTTGACGGTCTCACCATCCGCGACGCCGCGCGCCTCGGCAGGCGACTGAAGAGCCTTCGCGGCGCGAAACCCGAGAAGCTGCAGCAACTCGCCGAGCAGATCGCAGCAGCCGAAGCGCTGGTTGCCGCCCGGCAGGCCGCGGTCCCGCGGATCACCTATCCCGAGCTGCCGGTCAGCGCGCGCCGCCGCGATATCGCTGAGGCGGTACGAGCGCACCAGGTCGTCGTCGTCGCGGGCGAAACCGGCTCGGGGAAGACCACCCAGTTGCCCAAGATCTGCCTGGACATCGGCCGGGGCATCAGCGGAACCATCGGACACACCCAGCCGCGGCGGCTGGCCGCCCGCACGGTCGCGCAGCATCGCCGACGAGCTCGAAAGCCCCCTCGGGGCAGCGGTCGGCTACACGGGCGGTTCACTGATCAAGTCAGTGACCGCACCCTGGTGAAGCTGATGACCGACGGCATCCTGCTGGCCGAGATCCAGTGCGACCGTCGCCTGCGGCGTTACGACACGCTGATCCTCGACGAGGCCCACGAGCGCAGTCTCAAGATCGACTTCCTGCTGGGCTATTTGCGTGAGCTGCTGCCGCGCCGGCCCGACCTCAAGGTGATCGGGACGTCGGCGACGAGATCGAGGCGATCGTCGACGCGATCGGTGAACTCGAGGCCGAACCGCCCGGGGACATCCTGGTGTTCCTGTCGGGTGGGCGCGAAATCCGCGACACCGCAGCTCCTGCCGCCCGGGTTCGTCACCGCCACCGGAGACGCATACCTCACCGACCTGACCCGCTACCCGACCGCAATCCGCCGCCGGCTCGACCAACTGCCCTACGCCATCGAGGCCGACCCGCGAGCGGATGCAACGGGTGCACGCCGTGCAGGACACCTAGCACGAACTGCTGCAGACGCTGGGTCCGGCACGGCAGGCGTCGGCCGACGTCCGCGATATCGCTCGCCAGATTCACGAGTTGCGGGTGAGTCTCTGGGCGCAGCAACTCGGAACTCCGCGTCCGGTCAGCGAGCAGCGGATCTACCGCGCCATCGACGCGGTGCGCGACCGTATGCGCTGACTGTCTCCCACTTTCAATCTATAGCGCATGGGGGGCTTGCGGCAAGACCGGGGTCATGCCGCAAAATCGCTGGCCGAAGCCATGACTCGTGGAAATGGGGCATGTACCAAGTGGATTTGCTACGGGCGCCGGATACGTCGCGCCGTGAGGCAGAACCGATCTCAGACCACTCGGTGGTAATTGTAGGAGGCGGCCCGACCGGCCTGATGTTGGGGGGCGAGCTGGCGCTGGCTGGGATTGACGTTGCCATCGTCGAGCGGCGCCCCAACCCGGGGCTGGTCGGCTCGCGCGCCGACGGTCTGCATTCACGCACCATCGAGATCCTCGATCAGCGCGGAATCGCCGATCGATTCCTCGCGGCGGGTCAGGTAGCGCAGGTGGCCGGTTTCGCCCAAATTCGGCTGGACATCAGTGATTTTCCTACCCGCCATCCCTACGGGCTCGCGCTGTGGCAGAACCACATTGAGCGGAAACTCTCCGGTTGGGTGGACCAGTTAGGAGTGCTGGTCTACTGCGGAAGACAGGTATCCAGCATTCGCCAAGACCGTGCTGGCGTCAACGTCGAACTGTCCGAAGGCCAGTCCCTGCGGACGGAGTATCTCGTCGGGTGTGACGGCGGGCGCAGCGTGGTCCGTAAAGCGGCCGGCATCGGGTTTCCGGGGTGGGATCCGACGACGAGCTACCTGATCGCGGAGGCCGAGATGGCTGCGGACGAAGCGCCACCGTGGGGGATTCGTCACGATGCTCTCGGCGTGCACGCGCTCAGCACGTCGGAAGAGAAAGGATCGGTCCGGGTCATGGTGACCGAGAAGCACATCGGGCCAACCACCCAGCCCACCCTGCGTGAGCTCAGCGAAGCGCTCATCACAGTGTACGGGACCCGATTACGGAATCCACAGCCCCACTTGGATTTCCAGATTCACCGATGCGGCACTACAGGCCACGGCCTAGCGCACCGGACGGGTCCTGCTGGCCGGCGACGCCGCACATGTGCACCACCCCGTGGGTGGGCAAGGCCTCAACACCAGTGTTCAGGACGCGGTGAATCTGGGCTGGAAATTGGCCCAAGTAATCAACGGGATATCGCCGGACACCCTCCTCGACACCTATCACGCCGAACGACACCCGGTCGCCGCCCGGGTATTGCGCAATGCCATGGCGCAGATGGCGCTTCTTCGTCCGGATGACCGCACAAAGGCCTTGTGTGACACTGTTTCCGACATGCTCAGCATGGATGAGCCCCGCAAGCGATTCGCCGCGATGATGTCTGGTTTGGACATTCGCTACGACCTCGGGGAAGGCCATCCGCTGCTGGGACGCCGGATGCCCGATCTCGACGTGTTCAACGCCAACGGGCCGCTGCGGGTATACACCCTGTTGCACGATGCCCGGCCGGTGCTGCTCAACTTCGGTGAGCCGGGCCCGTTCGAGGTCGCGGCATGGTCAGGCCGGGTAAGAACTATCGACGCCAAAACCCTTGAGAATATCGAACTTCCGAGTGTCGGGGCGGTCAGGGCTCCCAACGCGGTGCTGATCCGGCCGGAGGGCTACGTTGCGTGGGTGAAGGACGCCGCCGATGTGAAACTTCACGACGCGCTGACGATGTGGTTCGGGCCGCCCAGCGCGGCGTAGGCGTTCACGTCATCCAGCGCAATGACAATTCGCGCGGTGCCCACGCCGGCCAGACCGCCGCCCCGATCAGGTAGCCGCTATTCAGCTGAGCAACGATGTGCGGGCCTTTGAGCGTGGTGTTGTCGTAGACGGTGGCGGAGTCGCATCGGGCGATGGCCGTGCCGACCAGCGCCCAAAGACGTTGAAACCGTTGGCGGATCTTGCCTTCCGGTACGTCGTGTCCGCCCGCGTCGGCCCTGTGTCTGACCCGCTGGACGGCTAGCTCTTCGGGGACAAGCAATACGTGCAGCACGACCGTGTAACCCGCAGCGTGCGCGCCGTCGATCAGCTCGAGTTTGGAGGGGTGCGAGAACACCGTTTCGGCGATGAAGGACCGGCGAAGTTCGATGAGCCTGGCCCGGGTCTCGGCCGCAAGTTGGGCGGCCTCGTACGCGTGCGTCATCGGGTCGGCCGGCCAGCGGTGCCGGGCGATCTCGTCAGCGTTGACGACGACGCTTCCGGCCAGCAGAGGGGCGAGCGTGAGTTCGATGAAGGTGGATTTGCCGGCCCCATTAGGTCCTACGACCAAGTCCAGCCGGTTCATAGAGCAGTGGCATTACTTCCACGTCGAGCACGACGCCGGACGCCTGCGAGGACGACCGAACCGCCATCCGGCCGGTATTCGACGATGTCGCCGGCATCGTTGAGCGCCACGGTTGTGATGCCCCGCTTTGCCAGCAGGTCACCGTAGTTGGACTTGGCGAGATTTTCTTCGATTGCCGCGGCGATCTCGGCGTTGAGGACGATGCCCTCTTCGACGCTGAGCTCAGCGAGCTCCACATCACCGGCCAGTGCGGCTTCCACCCGCCGACGCGCCGCGGTGTGCTGACCGGAGACCGCGCGCCCCACCCGCGCCCAGTGATCGAGTTGCTGCTTGGCCGAACGGCTCTGCCGCGCGCCCTCAGCCGCCGCGCTATCCAGCAAGTCGGCGGCGAACCGGGTCACGCGATCGACGGAATCCGCCATTTCGCACGCTCCTGTAGCGATTTGTAACGATTGTAGCAGATTGCTACATGTCGGGCTGACACATTGCAGGGCAGCACACCCGTGGGTGCCCGGTGGAACTCGGCCGGGCGGTCCGCCACGACTGAATACCGGGTAGGTTGAACGCGGTTCCGCATGACCGCGAAGGGAGGTACCGTGCGCCAAACCGCGGCCATGGCCGAGGCCGACCGCGCGTGGATGATCGACACGCTGCTTGCGCTGCTGCAGACCCCAAGCCCGACTGGGCGCACGGACGCAGTGATGCAGCTGATCGGTGACACCTTGGATGACTTCGGCGTGCCGTTCTCCTTGACCCGCCGGGGGGCGCTGACCGCCGAACTGGCAGGTAAGTCGGCTACCACCGATCGGGCGCTCGTCGTTCATGCCGACACCATCGGCTGCATGGTGCGCAGCCTCAAGGACAACGGCCGCTTGGAGCTGATCCCGGTCGGCACCTTCTCCGCCCGGTTCGCTGCGGGCGCGCGCGTACGCATCTTCTCCGACGACCCCGAGGAGTTCATCACCGGCACGATCATGCCGCTGAAGGCCAGTGGTCACAGGTTCGGCAACGAAATCGATACCCAACCCACCGACTGGGAGCACGTCGAAGTCCGGGTGGACCGCAAAATCTCCTCCCGGGAAGACCTGCTGCGGCTCGGCCTCAACATCGGTGACTTCGTCGCGCTGATCGCCAGCCCCGAGCTGACCGCCGACGGTTTCATCGTGTCGCGCCACCTTGACGGGAAGGCCGGCGTCGCGATCGCACTCACGCTTGCGAAAAGTTTCGCCGAGCGCGAGGTGGTGCTGCCGCACCGCACCATGATCATGGTGACCATCACGGAGGAGGTGGGCCACGGCGCCAGCCACGGGCTGCCCGCCGACGTCGCCGAACTGATCTCGGTGGACAACGCCGTGTGCGCGCCGGGCCAGCATTCGTTAGAAGACGGGGTGACGATCCCGATGGCCGACCTACACGGCCCGTTCGACTACCACCTGACCCGCAAACTGTGCCGGCTCGCCGACGGGCAAGGCATTCCATGCGCGCGAGATGTGTTCCGCTACTACCGCTCTGATGCCGCCGCGGCGATCGAGGCGGGCGCAGGCACCCGCGCCGCGCTGGTCGGGTTCGGGGTGGACGGCAGCCACGGCTGGGAGCGCACCCACATCGATTCGCTCGAGGCGGCATACAACCTACTGCACAGCTGGCTGCAAACTCCGCTGACCTTCGCCAAGTGGGATGCCAAGCCGTCAGGGAAGCTGCGCGACTTCCCGTCGTCGAAGCAGCCTGCGCCCAGCGAGCGGTGGGTGCCGCTGGCCCGCGGCGAACATGAAGGACCGGGCGAGGCGTCGCCCGGGACACCCTGGCCGCCATCGGACGGCGTCGAGCCCTGAAGCGGTATATGCCGGACCTGCGCGGCTAGCCGACGGCTAGCCGCATCCTCATCGTGGACGGCCTGAAGCGTTCGTCATCAGCCCTGCCATATTTTTGCCAAATTAATTCCTCCAGCAAACTCCCGCGGAGGATAATAGTGGCGGTAGAAAGCGAATCGTGCGGTTAGTACGAATCAGTTGGGATCGGTAGCGAGCACAGCCAGCTGTACTGGCGAAGACGGCGCCCAGCAAGGCGGCGACGTGCAAAACAGCAAAAAGGAACCCAGATGAACACCACTCACAATATGAGGCGCATCATCGCCGGAGCGTTGCTGTCGGGCGGTGTCGCGGTCGCCGGTGTCGGACTGACCTCAGCTACCGCCCACGCGTACGGTGGTCCATACACGTGGTGTCCAGGGCAATCCATGGACTGGCCGGCCGGGCCAAACACTACCTCATTGGGATTCCACACCCAATATTCGTGGGATATGAACGTCTGCCATAGCTGGTACCGGGTCAGTTACGGATATGGCAACGTTCCCAAAATCGTCAGAGGCGCCCCGACACTGCAGGGTTCCGACACTTGGGATGGAGACAACCCACCGCCTCCAAATCCGTCGGGTGTTAACTGCGGCCTGTTTTGGTGCCCCGTCCCGCCGCACTACGACCCGAACTTCCACGGATGACCGCCGTTTGCCGACCGATCACAGGGGATCAATGAGCTCACTGAAGTCCGCCACCGTGTGAATGCCCTCGAGATAGTGGAACGACCCTCCATCGAGCACTTCCCGGGCGGCACGAACGACGGCGGTCAGGCCGGCGCGACAAAACGAGGTCCCGATCGTTACCCTGCGCACCCCGAATTCACTGAGTTCGGCGAAGGTGAAGCGGGCCGGCCCGATGCCGGCGACGTAGTTGAGCGGCTTGGCACGGCTGCTGCATGCCAGGCGAATCGCTGCTTCGTCGGGTAGGCCCGGCGCGTAGAGTACGTCGGCGCCCGCGGCTTCGAATGCTTGCAGCCTTGACAGCGTGTCGTCAAGGTCGGGACGGCCACGGATGAAGTTCTCCGAGCGGGCGGTCAGGGTGAAGGGGCCCGCGCGGCTGCAACCGCGGCCTCGATTCGTTCGATCGCCAGCCCCCGGGCAAAGATCGGCTGCTCGGGCCGGTATGTCGCGTCCTCGATCGAGGCTCCGGCCAAGCCGACCTCGGCCGCCAGCTGCACTGTCTCGGCCACGGTTTCGGGCGACTCCCCGAAGCCGTTCTCCAAATCGGCGGTCACCGGCAACGGCGTCGCGTCGACGATGGTACGCACGTGCTTGAAGTTTTCGTCCCTGCTGACCGCCCCGTCCCCGTCACGTCGCCCCAGCGAGAAGGCAAGTCCCGCACTGGTAGTCGCCAATCCTCGAAAGCCGAGGTTTGCGAATATCCGTGCGGTGCCGATGTCCCATGGGTTCGGGAGCACGAGCAGTTCGCCGTAGTCGTGCAGACGACGAAATTGTTCGCCTCGCCGGGCGCGCACCGCGGTATCCATTCCGACTCCAATCTGGGGGTTGCATCCAGGTGTAGCAGCGGCTACCGACAACCGCGCGTAAGCACAGCACATCAGTCCGGACGGTAGCCTTACGCGGCATGAGCGACTCCGTCGTCGTCAATGTCAAGCCGGGCAGTCGGAAGGGACCTCTTGTCGAGGTCGGTTCCAACGGTGAGCTGACGATCTACGTTCGCGAACGAGCGGTTGACGGCAAGGCCAACGACGCAGTCACCAGGCTGCTGGCGGCCTACCTTGAATTACCAAGGAGCCGAGTTGAATTGGTCTCCGGAACCACATCGCGGCTCAAGCGTTTCCGAGTCAGCCGTTGAGCAACCGGTTACCCCACGACGCACTGCTCTAGGGTCGCTAGCGACTCAGCGAGGTAATCCTCCTCGAACAGGGGCATTCTGCCGACTCGCTCGCGGAAATCCTGCGGCGTACCGCTCCAGTCGTACGTGAGAGTCACGTCGGTGCCCTCGCCGTTCGGGGCCAGGTCGTATCGCCAGAACCAACCGCCAGGGGAGTGATTGCCCGCTTCATCGAGCCCTCCCGGGGCCCATCCGATGGCACGGTCTTTTTCGAACACGTTGACCAGGTTGTGTACGACGTAGTGCCCACCGGCTTGGGTGAGGAACATGTTCATCGCGAAGATCTGTCCGGCGCCGGTGATCGGCTCGGGGTCCACCGAGTCACGGACCCAGTCGGTGGGCTCGGTGTTGCAGTGGCGGGAGGGGTCGGCGAGGACGGCGAAGATCTTGGCCGGCGAGGCGTCGATGGTGCGGGTGACGACATAGCGTTCGGCGGTGGCGGTCATTGGAGATCCTTAGGTCCGTAGGCGCGGGCGATATCGGGGGAGTCGAGCCACCCCGAGTATGTCGGCCGCGAGGGCCAACCTTCAGGCGAATCGAGCCATTCCGCTTGCCGTCCCCACGGCAGGATGTCGATCAAACCGAACGAGTGACTGAGCTGCTCGGTGCCTCGTCCGTTGGTATGCCAGGTGCGGTACACGGTGTCGCCGTCGCGCAGCAACACGTTGACTGCGAAGCCCCCGCTGGGAGGTGCGTCCATGTCGGCGCCGAACGGGCTCTCCGACGACGAGTACCACTCCATCCGGTTGCCGACCTTGCGCCGGTAGGCGAGTGCTTCCTCGATCGGTCCATTGGTAACGATGACGAACCGGGCGTCGTAGTTGTCGAGGAACTCTAGCCGGGTGAACTGCGACGTGAAGCTCGTGCACCCACCGCACTGCCATTCCGCGCCGTCCGTCCATATGTGGTGGTACACGATGAGCTGGGCGCGTCCGGCGAACACATCGACCAGGCGGATCGGCCCGTCGGCGCCGACCAGGGTGTAGTCGGGTAACTCGACCATCGGCAGACGCCGGCGCTGGGCGGCGATGGCATCCAGCTCGCGGGTGGCGGCCTTCTCGCGCTTGCGCAGTTCGGCGAGCTCAGCATGCCAGATCTGGTGATCGACGATGGGCGGTAGGGCGGCGGACATGGGTCCACCCCTTTCTGTTGATCTGTTGGGTCTGAAGTTATGACCGGTGGGCCCGCCGAAACTCATCGATGGCATGGCTGAGGTGGGTAGGCTAACCATCAACCTCCGAACGCCTCGGCGCTCTGGGTAAACCCCACGCTGATGCCGTACGGCATCTCCTGCGGCGGTCGGTCGACTCGACGCCGCGCCCCGGGCACGCCTGTACCGTTGAAGCGGTGACGGTGTTGAGGCAGTTGGATGCGGTGCGGGAAGCTCTGGGCGCCAGCCTGTTCCAGATGGTGGCGGGCCCCGACGGCCCGGCGCAGCGGGCACGCATCCATGAGACGCCCGGGCCGCGTTGGTTCGGCGAGGATCGTCCGATCCGCAGGGTGCACGCGGACGCCTCCATGTTTGTCGGCGGATTGCGCGCACTGCTGCTGCAGTCGTTGCATCCGCTGGCCATGGCCGGCGTCGCCGAGCATTCCGACTATCGAGGTGACCCGTGGGGCCGGCTCCAGCGGACCAGCACCTTCTTGGCCGCGACGACCTTCGGCACCGCCGCCGACGCGCAGCGCGCGGTCGATCGCGTCCGCGGAATTCACCGGCGGGTGCACGGCGTGGCCGCCGACGGCAGGGCTTACTCCGCCACGGATCCGCACCTGCTGGAGTGGGTGCACATCGCCGAAGCCCACAGCTTTCTGCTTGCCCACCGGCTCTACGGCGCCCGGCCGCTGGACCGGGTGGGTCGCGACGCATACGTGGCGGACATGGCGGAAGTGGCCAGCCGGCTCGGGGTGATCGACCCGCCGCGCACCGAGCGCGAACTGTCGGACCGGATCGAGGCTTTCCGCCCGGAGCTGCACAGCACACCCGCGGCGCGTGATGCCGCTCGATTCCTGTTGCTGACACCGCCGTTGCCGATCGCAGCCAGGGCGCCATACGGGCTGCTGGCGGCGACGTCCGTGTCGATGCTTCCGGCGTGGGCACGCATGCCGCTGCTGTTGCCGTATTTTCCGCCCCTCGAGCGCACCGTGGTCAGGACAGCGGGCCGCGCGCTGGTGGGCGGCATTCGGTGGGCGATGGCAACGCCCGCCTAGTGGCGAGCCTCCGCCGCGCGGGCCAAGTCCGCTGTGGCGGAACGCAACTGGCTAGCGGACGTAAGATGTTCCGGAAAGCCGACCCGCGCGTAAGCGACCCCGCGCTGGGTGTGCACCCGCAGGTCGAGGCCGTAGCGGTCGATGCCCGTGCACACCGCGGTGTCGGTGTCGGGGTAGCCGCCGAACTCCCGGGCCATCGCGGCCAGGGCGTCGGCGTGGTCGGCGTTGAGGTGGGCGACGGCCCGGGCCGCGGCCGGCGCGACTGGATCCGGCTCAGCGGCGGCGTATTGTTCGCCGGTGGCCGAGTCCATCCGGCCGTATCCGCCCACCCAACGCACCCGCTCAACTTGGAGCAGCCACAGGGTGAAGTCGCTGAAGTCGAGGTAGAAACGGGCGGCCGGCACGGCGCTGAGATAGGCCGCCCTGGCCGCGTCCCGTTCGGCGTCCGATGGTTGAATGACCTTCCCGGCCAACGTGATTCTGCTGCCGGCTAGCGGATCGGGGTCACTGGTCGCCGCCACGATCGACAGGCTCGCCCTGGGGTCACTGGCCAGGTTGCGGCCGTGCTCGGCCAGCTTCGACACGCACAGCACCGGCATCCCAGCCAGTAGCCCGTATGCAACCAACGACGCCCACGGGTTGCCGTCGGCGGTCAACGACGCCAGCGTGGCGGCATTCGTGGCGGCTGCCATGGTGCGGGCCTGCTCGGCGGCAGACGGGCGCGCGTCCAAGGCCGGCCGGCGAAGCGGCGGTGGCGCGGAGGGTGCGTCCCCGGGGTCGCCATGGTCGCGTATTGCCACAAACGCGAGGCTACGGCATCGACCTGCTTGTGTTGCGACGTGACTTTTCGTGGCGGTACGGCCGCGAAATAATCCCGAGCATGGCCGAGACCGTGAAGGTGACGCTGGATCGCCCCAGCGTTCCCGTGGACGACGACGTCGAGACGGGCGCGAGGTCTCTCTCAGCCGATCGGCCGCCAGCCACCCTGTACGGCGTTGCGGGTACCAGCCCAGCCGATCACGGACCTGGACCCCGAACCGGCCCTTGGCGCTGACGCGGCTGTCGATGATGTGATCGTCGTCGATAAAGACGACCACCTGGGACGCTTCGCTCCCATTTCCGTTGGGGTGCAGGTAAATCAGATCCCCAAGCTGGAAAGGACCCTCGTCTGGGATGCGGCGGCCCATCGGCCCGGCGGTGCCGTCCGCCTGTTGGTGGACGTCGCCGCCGAACTTGATGCCCAGACCGTAGTTGTAGACCCAGGCGGTGAAGTTGCAACAATCCAGACCTCGCCCGGGGGCCCAGGCGGTCGGGCCGGCTGGAGCGTCGGTATCGGGATTCTCTTCCGACACACCGGCATAACTCGACGATGGTGGATCCCAGCCGGGGACGTGATGGTGGCGGTACTGCTGTCCCAGCGGGTTCCCGGGTGCGTAGATGTAGCGCATGGCCACGGCGAGGATCCGTTCCCGCTTCCAGGTGGTGGAATCGCAACCCGTATCTTGCGGGATCCCCGGCGGGGGCAGGGCGTTCGCCCGTGGTCCCCATCCTCGGTTCACATAGTGGCCGTCACCATCGGTGCGGTACCACTCGGCGGGGGGATCGAGGGTTTAGGGCTGGTTTAGGGCAGTTCGTCCCGGCTGGCGAAGTCCGCCGTCAACGACGTCCAGCTGCATGAGAAACGGTAGGGCATTTCACCGTTGTCGCCACGCGAGAGCCCGTCGGGCACAGAGACGATCATCGCCGGACCCGCAACGCACAGCAGGAACAGTAGCGAGAACAGAACCTTTCTTCGCTCCGTCAACGGGCCCTCCGCCGATGCCAAACCGGGCCGGCTCACCGGCAGTTCAGCTCGAAGCGCTCAGGATCTTGATGGCAAAGACGAGCGTATCTCCCGGCCGGATGCCAGCGCTGGGCTGACCGTCGGGATAGCCATCCGCGGACGTCATTGCGACGGCGACCGTGGACCCTACCTTCTGTCCGGCAATGGCCTTCTGAAACCCGGGCACGACTCCGCCGAGCGGGAAGTCAACCGGGGCGCCCCGTTCGTAGCTGCTGTCGAACACGGACCGGTCACGTCCGTTGACTCCCATGTAGCAGACGGAAACCTTTGCGGTGCCGGGGACCACCGGTCCATCGCCGGCGCGCAGCGTGTGCACCTGCGTCTGGGTCACGCTGAACGGCGCCGTCACATTCACGCGCGGGGCTGTCGTGTCCGTAGAGCCGGTCACGGCGACGCTGCCGGTGGTTCCGGCCAGCGTCCAGTCGGGCGTCCCGTTCTGCGGTGCTGCGGTGGGGCAGGAGCCAGCCGCGGTCGCCGTGCTCGATGCGGCGAGCGGCAGAACGATTGCGCCGACACAGGCACCGAGCGCGACGGCGGGATACATCCGGGAAGACTTCACGGCCGTCACGCTACAGCAGCGTCAAACGTGGCGGCCTGATGCCATTAACTGGTAATGCCCGCCAATTCGTAGGCCATCGCGTCGAATGCGCGCAGCGTGTCCAACATGTGCGGCTCGTGAGAGTGCGGCTGAGCGGATAATTTGGCGGCGACCATCTCGGCGCCGCGGTTGACGTAGATCATCTGACCACACATGCCCAGGCACAAGACGACGTTGCTGCCAGGGTAGGGGAACCACATCTGGTTGCGGTACATCCCGCCAGGCATTTCGGTGTCTTCGGGGCAGGCTGCGAACGCCTGGCGCGAGTCGGGCCCGCCGTCGAGGGTGTCGGCTATCCACGCCGGCGGCACCACCTGCTGGCCGGTCAGCGAGACACCGTCGCGCAAGAACAGCGACCCGAATCGGATCATGTCGGTGAGACAGGCGTTGACGCCGCCGTCGAATATTCCGGTGCCGACGGTGTCCACGCCGATGGTGGCGTCGCGTTGAGCGCCGATGCGGCTCCACAGCAGTTCCGACATCAGTTCGGGCATCCGCTCGCCGGCGGCAGCCTCACAGATCCAGCCCAGTACGTCGGTTTCACACGAGCGATATTCGAACGGGCCGCCGTGAGCCGACTTCTGCCGCAAGGTGAGCAAGTAGTCGTACATCGTGGCGGGGATGTCTGGGCTGCTCTTAGCCTGCCACCCGATCGCCTGCTCGAGGACGTGTATCTCCGCGGCCGGGTCGAGGTAGTTTTCCGAGAAGGCGATACCCGATCTCATGTCCAGCAGGTGGCGCACCGTCGCACCGGTGTAGCCGGAATCCGCCAGGGCGGGAACGTATTTCGTGAGCAGCGCGTCAAGCTCGATCACCCCCGCGCCATGCAGCGCGCCGACGACGGCTGCCACCAGGGACTTGCTCACTGAGAACAGCAGATGCCGGGTCTGGTCCTGCATGCCGTCGAGGTACTCCTCGGCCACCATCGATCCGCGATAGGCGACGGCCAATCCGTCGGTAGCGGTGGCGGCCATCACCTCTTCTACGGTGGCGGGCGCCCCGCCGCTGTTAGTCACCGAGATCTCGGCCAGTCGAGCCGTGGCTGCGGGCAACTCAGCGGTTGGCCCGGTCCCACGGGAGATTAGCGCGGTCGGCACGAAGTCTTCGACGTGCTGGAATGACCAATGCGCATGTGGCGGCGACAGCCAGTTGTCCAGGGAGATACCGGTCGGGACGCTCACGCGCGTGCGACGAGCCGCGGGACGATCGGCGCAGCCGGCGTCAGCGGTGTTGAGGCGAACTTCGCCTTGATGCCGCTGACCCAGCGCCGGCACCGTTCAGTTAGCTGGTAGTCGTCGGTCTGCAGGTGTCCGCGGGTGACGAGCACGCCGAGTTGGGCGCCCTCGGCGCGCAAGTCGCCGGGCGCCGCGATACGCATGTAGAACGCCTCAGACCCGTCGAGCAGCGTGGCCCAGTCGTTGGCGGGGCGCGCGAAGGAGACACGCCCATCGTCGTCGATGCGCCACACACCTGTGCGTGGCGTCGCGGTGAAGATCTCCACATCCTGTGAGGTCTCACTGATGATCAGCTGACCCCATACCTCGTCCTCGCCATAGCCGCGCTCCCAGCGCGAGTTGATCTCGTCGATGTCGAGTTCGTACTCCACGTCCATGTACTCGAGCAGGTGGAAGAGGAACAGCGGCATGTCGGCGTAGGCCTCGGTCGTCAGGTTCGTCATTGGGCTGGCGCCGGACAGGCGCGGGTTCACCTCGCCGAGGTATAGCTCGTCGGAGTCCAGGTCGTGCAACAGGTCCACCTCGAAGTAGCCGCGGTACCCTTCGCGATGCAGGACGTCGCCAAGCTTTCGTACCATCTCGCGCGCGGCGTGCGTCTGTGCCGGCGGCAGCACCTCCCGCCAGATGTCATTACCGCACCAGCTGCCCTTGCCCGGAGTCAGTTCCGGGTAGCCGACGAGGCTCGTCATCGGGGGGCCGATCACGGTGCCGTGGCGGGTCACGGTGCCTTCGAGACACACCTCGACGTTGCGGATGCGCTTCATGACTTTGAGTTCCTGCCCGACCAGGTCACCGGCGTGGTCCTCCCAGTCGCGCTGACCGCGTATAAAGAACGTCCCGCTGCCGGCGTTGCCGTAGGGGATCGAGATGACGAGGTCATCTCCTAATCCGGCATTCTGCGCGAGCTTCAGCAGTTCGTCGTAGGAGCCAGCTTGCCCGATCGCGTGGGGCACGCTCCGCACGCCCGCCTCGTCTGCCAGCCGCGTCATGACGGTCTTGGAGCCCAGGCGATTGCGCAGCTCTACCGGGGGGTGCATAACCTCGAGACCTGCCTGCCGCGCGAGGGCTTGCGTCTCCTCGTCCATCATCACGAAGCAGGCCTTGCCACCGGGCCCTCGGCCGGCGATGAACTCCAGTGTCTCGGGATCACGCAGGAGGTGGCTGCACACATCGCCCATGGAGTCAAAATCTCTGCGGTCGCGCCGCCGGGGCACGAACACGCGCGAGTGTACGCCCTCGTAAGAGTCAAAGTAGTTCAGGTAGAAGAAGTTCCGTACCCAGCGATCGATGCCCAGCAGGTTGAACGGCGTAGGCGAGATGAAGTACAGCGGCACCTTGTTCGTGTGAAAAAACGCGCGTATGTCCGAGAGGCCGTTCAGCTGGCGGCGCGGCTCGGGCGCAGGGCTGCCGGCGGGCCCCGTCACGCTGACCACACCGGCGTCGACGCGTGGGTCCGGCGGGGTGATCGTGGCCGGGAGAGGGGCGCTGGAGTCAGCGCGACGGCGGCGAGCTCACATCGCTTCATGCCCAAAGTGTGCCCGAGCCCGTGGCGGTGTGGGAAGAGGGGAGCGCCTGAACGTCGGGCGAGCGATCCCTGAACATCGCCGGCCGCGGCAAGCTTGGCCACGCGCAAAGGCCGCCACATTTCAGAACAATTGCTGCCGGCGGCGGATCCATGGGCCGCCAATCAAAGTCCGATATGGAGCTCGTACGCAACGCGCCTTCACATATCGTCAACAGCCTTCGAATTACAAAGAGCGGCCTTTCTTGGCTTTCGCTATTGTTCATATTCGCGCTGCTTTGGACACGCACACTATTGGCGGCCTCGCCAACGCCAAGAAAGGAAGCGGATCAAATGCCCTCACCTCGCTGGCTTGCCCGACTCACCGTCCCCGTGATGGCTTGTGCTGCCCTCGTTGGTAGCGCTGGGATAGCGACCGCGACTCCTCAGGACGACGCCTACCTCGCACAACTGCGGGCCGTAGGTCTCACTTGGCCGCCGCAGACGGAAGAGGCACTCATCGGGGAGGCGCACCTCATCTGCTACGACCTCACGTGGGGTTGGACTCCGCAACAGATTGCCGACGACATTCACGCTCACTTGAACGCGAGGGGCGTGACGTTGTTGGACGTCGGGGCCCTCGTCAACGCCGCACACAACACATATTGCCCCGGCAACGTGTGCGACGCGCCCACTCTTTGCACCTGACAGCATTTCGGCGGCATCCCTATAACGGTGCCTCGCAAAGCTTTTCACATGCCCAACGGACTGTCCGCGCCAGGCGGGGCGGCTGGTTCTCACCAAACCTGAACACGTAGAAGTCGTTATGCTGCGGCTCATGGATGCGTCCGAGATCCGGCTAGGGGCGGTGTTTCGGTTCCCGCACGATGACCGACCCAACCGAGTCATTCTCCGTGACGACGATGTCGTCATGTATGACGTCTGGTGGCCCACCAGCCTGCATGGGGATTGGCGGACCTCGAAGCGATAAAGCGGAAGCGCATCGTCTACTACGTGACGAAGATGTCCACACTGGTGGCGAAAGCGACGTACCTGCGCTCGGATCCCCTGTCCGACAACGAGCTTGCTGTTCACCGGCCCGATCTCCCGTTCGCGCCGGTTCGAGATTCGGCGATCAGCTGGTCATCGGACCACGTTGGGGCGCTCGTCGGGGATTCATCAGAACTGCACGCATCCCCGATCTAACTGTTCCCATTCGGACCCGGGGGAAGGCACCAAGACGAGTACGTGAGTCGTCGCGGACAACGGTGCCTTTTTCGCGGCGGCAGAACTATTCCGCAAGGCGCATGCTCTCCAAGCCAAGCACCTTGGTGAGGCGATGCCAGTGGCAGGCCTCGGCGTTTACCGGTCGGGGCTGCAGCGGGGCGTGCCGGCGTTCTACCTTTGGGGGTCCGTCAGCCGATTGGATACCACCTAGCGGCGTAGCCGGATCACTTCCGGCGCGGACTAGCGTAGGGCACGAGTACGTCATCGACAAGGTGGACGACGAGGTCGTCGGTGATGGGGTCGTCTGTGATCAACAGCCGATGCCACAGCACGCTTTGTGCCAATTCGCGGGCAATCTCGACGGATACATCGGGGCGTACGTCGCCGCGTTGAATGCCGCGGGCAATCAGGGCGGCCATCTGTTGTTTGCGCCACGCAATGACGCCGGTGCGAAACGCTTCGGCCAGGTCGGCATCGAATGCCATGGCGGCGACCACCGCGCGTAACACGGCGGCACCATGCCCATTGCAGATGTCGGCCCAGCCACGCAACACGGCCAGCATGTCGCTGCGGTAGCTACCGGTGTCCTCGTGTTGGATGCCGGCGATAGCCGTGCGAAGCAGGATGTCGCGCATCAATGCCTTGCGGTCGGGCCATCGCCGGTACAACACCGGCTTGCTGGTTTTGGCTTTCGCAGCGACGGCCTCCATCGTGACCGCGCGCGGTCCCTGGTCAACGAGCAACTTGAGCACAGCCGATTCGATCGCCGCCTCCAGCTCGGCACCGTATCGCCGCTCACCCATCGGCACCTCCACCTATCACGCCGGGCGCATTGCCAAGAAACGATTGCGTTTCTTGGACGGGCCAATTACCGTTACCCGGGTAGAAACGCTACCGTATCTTGAGGGCTTGTCCGATGACACGACCCGTGCTATTCCCGCTGCGAAGGGTCGACACCGCGACCGTGCGGTACACGACCGCGCCGCACCATCGCCGGCGAATCACGATTGACCACCGTCCGCTTGCGGGCGTTACGCCGGCGATGCTGCTGGATTGGTTCACTCATCTGGATGGAACCATCGAATACGGGGGAGCGGTGATCAATCGGTACCTGGCTTGGCATCCCATCGACCACATCAAATGGGAGCTCGCACGCCCCGCGCCCAACGGGCGCGCAGGCGAGGGGGCCCGGTTTCACATCGTCGAACAGTTCGGCGGGAATCCGGACCACCTGATCGACATCACCGACCGAGTGGAAAAGCTCGACGAAACCGGCATCCGGCTCGTCCAGCGCATCGCCGGCATCGTCGTCTTTCAACTCGAGCACACCTGGTCGGCATGCCCGTACGGCGTCCACTATGTCAGTGTGATGGACATCGGCGCCCGAGCGGCGATTCTGGCATCGCTCAACCGATTCGCCAAGCACCGTTTCCCGGATCCGATGGCTCGGGCATGGGTCCGTCACAACATTGAAGAGGTCGGCCAACTCGAGCACCTGCTACCACGTCTCGTTGAAACACATTGAGCTCAAACCCCGGCCGCATGGGGATTTTGTAGGCGCGAAGTCTTCCGCGCGGGCCTGAGACTCCTATCGGGCGGTCGCTGGTGATGAGTGCCGGATCTCGTCATTACTGCGCGGCGGCAATAGCACGCTGCTGCGAATTCCTACGGGTTATAGCGCCAAATGGAGTCTGAGCGCGTCATCCAGATCGCTCAGCTCGGCAGGGGAGACTCGGCCGATTCGGCGCAACAGCCGTTGCGTTGCGACGGATCTGACCTGCTCGGCCTGCCCCTTCGAATCGACGGCGAGGCCACTGCTCACCGCCGACAACAACACCTGAAATGGATACACCCTGTCGGTGTTGCTGGTGACCGGGACCACGGTGATGACACCACGGCCGAGACGCGTCGCGGCGGCATTGGCCCTGTCGTTGCTGACGATCACCGCCGGCCGCTGCTTATTCGCCTCGCTGCCGCGGGCCGGATCCAGGTCGACCTGCCAGATCTCACCGCGCAGCATCAGTCACACCGTCCCCGACGGTACCCTCCCACGCAGCGGAACCCTCATCGGCCGACCACTGTGCCCAGGCTTCGGCATAGTCATCCTCAAGGTCAGGGTGGCGCAGCATCTGTACCGCGTGGTGCAAACCTGCCGACCGCGACGGCAACCCCGCTCTCTTGACATATGCGTCCAATGCTGCGACGTCATCGTCAGACAAGCTCACGCTCAGTTTCATACCTTAATGCTACCTGGGTAGTATATGAGTAGCAATCACTTGCAATCCGACACAGGCCCAACGCTCAGTGTTACATGTAACACTGCGGTATGGCAGTACGGGACAGGGTCGGCGATACCGACGAAGGATGCGAGAGCGTAGCCTCCGACCACTGCAGGTGTGGGTACCTGACGTGCGGACAGCAACCTTTGCAGCCGAGGCGCACACGGGTGGAGTGCGAGGCCGCTCGTTTGCTGGCGGCTGAACGACTCCACGTCCGCAATGAGGCTGGCGTTCCGGCTTGCCCCGTCCGCAAGTTCGCGTTCGGCCGGGCCGACACATGGTTCGGGGTGGATCGAGGCTAGAATTTCGTGACGGTTTCAGTTGAGCAAAGGTACTGCAGCTTACCCGCGACGCTAGGGCCGATATCGCCTGTATGGCTTTAGTGTCGGCTGCTATGGCCGGACTGGACAGTTACGTGAGCTGGCGCACGGCGCTTCGCGTAACCGTGTCGGCATTGATAGCTGCCATTCCCGGACTCGCCATCACTCCCGTAGCTCATTCGGCCGCGGCCACGGCGACGTTGTCGGTGACATCGACGTGGCAGACCGGTTTCATCGCCCAGTTCGCCATCACCAACTTGAGCGCGGTGCCGCTAACCGATTGGAGGCTTGAATTCGACTTGCCGATGGGAGAATCCGTCTCGCACACCTGGAACAGCACCGTTGCACAATCTGGCACGCACTATGTTCTCACCCCCGCGAATTGGAATCGCATCATTGCACCCGGTGGTTCAGCCACAGGTGGCCTAAGAGGCGTGCTGACCGGTTCCTATTCGCCACCGACGAATTGTCTGCTCAACGGGCAATATCTTTGCACCTAGAGGCGGCTGCGCAGTGAGGCTCGACCGCTCGTAGTCGACCACGCCAGCGCTGCGATTTCGCATCGCCCTGCGCGGCAACGCAAAACGGGAGACAGGAGCCGTGGGCAGCGCGAGCATGGGTGATGATTCATCAGACGCAATATGCCCTGGTTAACTGGTAACGCTGCATATATTCGATTCGTGCATATTCCGCTGCGGGGTTCACAGGCGTCTCGCACCCCACCCAAACGTGGGTATATACTGAGCCGGCATTCAGTATATACAGGTGGAGGCTTGATAGATGACAAAGCGCCTGATCGATCTTGACGACGACCTGCTGGCTGCCGCACAGAAAGAGCTTAAGACGTCCGGCGTATCGGACACGGTGCGCATCGCATTGCAGCAAGCCGCAGCATCATCTGCTCGCGCACGCCAGGTCGCATGGTTGCAGGCCGGCGGCCTAGGGGAGATGGCTGATCCCGATCGACGTGGTGACGTGTGGCGTTGATCGCTCGGCACCTCATCGATACCAGTGCAGCAGCACGGATGACGCACCCCGAGGTTGCCGCCAGACTTGCCCCACTCATTGAGGCCGGATTGGTCGCGACCACAGCTCAACTCGACGCCGAGGCGCTCTACAGCGCTCGCAATCCTGCCGACTATGAACAACTCTGGTCAGACCGCCGTTTGGCGTACGAATACCTGCCAACCAATGACGAACACTGGCAGACGGCACTCGGCGCGCAACGGCAGTTGGCCAGCACTGGCCGCCACCGTGCTGTCGGCATGGCCGACCTCCTGATCGCCACCCTTGCCGATGCCCATGACGTGACGCTGATCCACTATGACGCCGACTTTGAGATTGCTGCAGAGGTACTACCGTTCCGACACCAATGGGTTCTGGAACGGGGCACCATCTGAGCACCCTTTCAAATACGCTGCGCCACAAAGCGATACGGAGTGGTTTACCGGTAATCCTCCACTCCATATTCGATGCGCGGATTCCTCCCGGTTAACTTGACATAATGTCGCTTATCGGCACAAAACTGATGCGAGTTGCGGACGATTGACTCGGCGACCGCTCGGTACACCCTGACGCCCGAGATCCGATCGTGGGGCTGGCGTCAGCGT
>Ga0335071_10000157_pt1 | contig 80674 bp, 63 predicted proteins | sample Lox_Sample_15_FD_206724 | JGI IMG/M metagenome (GOLD analysis project Ga0335071, IMG submission 206724) | Soil microbial communities from Loxahatchee National Wildlife Refuge, Florida, United States - Lox_Sample_1.5 | ecosystem: Environmental > Terrestrial > Soil > Wetlands | place: USA... | reverse complement strand
GGAGCGTTCGCGTGGCTAAAAAATGAAAAGCGAATAATCGCTAATATTCACGATGGTTTTACGAACATTCCCGAAAAGTTGCGAAACGATCTAATCAGATTCAACTCCTGATGGGTGCGCCAGTTCCGTTTCCCGACTCTCCGCGACAGCGAGTGACAACACGGGACATCCGCCTTTGTCATTAATGCTTTAAGGTTCTGCAATTAATTGAGATCTCTGAAAAACTCGTGGTGACGGCGCCTTGCCGCCGCGGAGAATGTAAATTCCCCAGGGTTTGGCCTGATAACCCAAGCGACGGGGCGTCGCTTCCACCCTTTTTCAGAGGTTTCTAATTCTGTATTGCCAATTGTATCAGTGGGTTTACTCTCGCGTCACCCATGAAAGCCATCACGACTGCTCTGGTGCTGCTGGCTGCTTTGGCGGTTGAGGCTCAAACCAACGAATTAATTCCGGTCCTGGTTTGCGGAGAGCAGTCCTACACCAACGCCCGAATCACCCAAACCTCTCCGGCCTACGCCGTCATCTCGCACGAGGGCGGCGTGGCACAAGTCGCCATGAGCAATTTGCCGGTCGCCTACCAGCAGCAATACGGATACAGCCCCGCCGACGCCGAAAAATTCCTGGCCGAGAAGAAGCGAAAAGAAGAAGAGGCTCGCCGACGACAGGCTGCTTATGAAAAAGCGGCCGCGGCCATGGCTGGCCCGGAAGAAACGGTTGAACTCACGGCCATCCTGGATGAGACGTCCTACGGCGGAATTCCATTGTGCGCCGGCCGCCGCAGCGGCCACGGCCAGGGTCAGGGAAAAATGCTCGTGAAAAACATGCCAGGACCCGTATCGAATTATCTGCACCAGTACCAGAAATTAAAAGCGGATGTCGAGGCTGAGGAAACCACGCCGATTACCGTAACGGCGCAGGCCACCCGGAACGGTTCCGGTCACGCTCAAAAGGCGGCGGACAAAGCGGCAAACCGGGCGTTGAAGGAAGCCAAAGCGGAGCGTAAAGTTCAACTCAAGCACCAGAACAAGCAGCTGTCGGACATGGAGAAGTCACTTAAGGAAAATGCTTCCATCCGGGCTTATCCTACGGGCCAGTCCTGGTCGGGATACGAAATTTGGGTTTGCACCGGCACCCCCTAATGCCCGCAAGATCGAAACGGTTCCCCGGCCGGAACAAGGAAAAGACGCCGTCCGGCGGTCACGTGCACGTCTCTCCTCCTCCACGTGGTTTGCCATTGTCTCAGGCTCAGGTCGTTTTGATTTCAGATACTCCGGCGCACATGCATTGCCGGGAACCGGCGTGGAGATTCTAATCTTCAGGCAAAAATAAATCAGTTTTCGTCTAATAAACCCTCGCCGCCGCGTGTCGTAATCAGTGAACACGTTGCCTTGCGGGATGAGGATGTCTTGATGGATGGATAACCCCGGCTTGCGGGCGAAGCCTGGCTCAAAATGGCTGTGATGCGACCAGACGAAGTCAGCGCGGAATCACCCGGAGGGGAGACGATCGAAGAGCTCTTCGCGGCTCTGGAGTCTCCGCTTTTGGGTTATGCCGTGCGTTACACCGGCGAGCCGGGCTTGGCGGAGGATGTGGTGCAGGAAGCGTTCATGAAACTGCATGCCCAGTTTGAATCGGTTGCCAAGCCGCGCGCGTGGCTCTACCGCACGGTGCGCAATCTGGCGCTGAACCGGCGGCGGGACGCGCAGAAAACCGTTCCGCTCGAGCCGGCCGGCGAAAATGAAAACTCCGCCGCCGCAGAAACCGCCGACCCGGCCCTGTTGCCGGACGAACAAATCATCCGGCTCGAAGGCATCGGCCTGGTCCGCATCAGCCTGGCGGCGCTCGACGAGCGCAGCCGCGAGCTGGTCCGGCTGAAATTCAACGACGAGCTTTCCTACAAGGACATCGCCGCGCGCCTGGGTCTGACGACCGTCAACGTCGGCTTCATTTTGCATCGCGCGCTGAAAACCATCGCCGCCGAACTGGCGAAAACGGGAGTAGTGCCATGAACCCGGACCAACCTTCACGCGAACTGATCGAGGCGCGCATCACCGCGTTGCTCCTGGGCGAGCTGCCGTCCGCGGAGGCCGAGCTGTTGCGCTGGACGATTTCGCAGGACGCCGAACTGCAAAAACTGCACGACCGGCTAAAACTGACCATCGGCTTTGTGCGCGAGGCGGTGAAGCCGCCCGCAGATGCCCCGGCCCCAAAAGAAGGACTGTTGAAACTCCCGCCGGAACGGCGGCAAAAGCTGCTGGACCATTTCAAGACGCCGCGGCCCAGGCAGCCGTTCCTCCTGCGGCAATTCAAAGTGCGCCCGCTGGTGACCGCGCTGGCCGCCGTGGCCGCCATCGCCGTCCTGGCCGCCCTGTTCCTGCCGGCGCTGGCCGCTTCCAAACGCAGGGCGCAATCTCTGGCAGGAGCGAACAGCTGGAGTGCTGAGCCAATCATTAAATCGCTTTCTGAAAAGCAGTCCGGATCGCCCAGCCTGCACCGACCCATCCGGATGAAGGGCGGACCACCTCCGCCGTCGCCGGTGGTCGCGCCGCCCGTGGCGTCAGCGCCGGCAATCGAGGCACCACCGGCTGGAATTGTTCTGCCCGAAACAGGATCGTCTCCGGCCAATGGCTCTGACTTTGCGGTAAAAAATGTCGGGTTTGGGGAAGGTCAAAATAATTCCAGCGCACTTGTAACCACGCTGCCGGAAGGGATTGTCCTGCCCCAACCCGCGGCGTCCCCACCTGGCGGTGTCTACTCGCAAGGGACGCTTGGTTATGTGAATGCACCCAACAATCCCGGTGCACCACTCACCACCTCGGCGGATTCGCTTTCGGTTGGGAACGGCATCGTCATTAACGGCTTCGCCGCGGGTGGAGGCGGCGGAGGCGGAGGTGGCGGGAACACCTTCACCCCCAACGACACGATGTTTGCGTGGGACGCCGCTGGCGCGAACCGCTTGCGCGCGAATGAACAGCCGTCACCGTCCGGAGCACCCGCCCTGAGCTATTATTTAGGAGGCGGAAAGGCGTTCGGAGGTGTTGGCAGTCAAAGTTCAGCCCGTGGGAAATTACCGCTGGAGCCATTGGACCATGGCGTGCTGGCTGCCGGAATTGAATCGCAAACAAGTGCTACCAACCCAGGCGCAGAACTTCCAAGCGTCAATGCCCCTGAAACCACGCTAAGTGTTTCCGGAGTTCCCGCTGGCGGGACGCGCCGGGACTTGTCCAAAACGGACGGCGACGCTTTGGGTTTGAGCAGAAACAACTCCTCTGCCGGCGGAGTAGCTGTCAACGACCGCACACCAACGCTCAAGAATGGGTTTGTCGGCGGCACACTGGCCGACGCCGTGGCGGCAGATCGCAAAACGGCAAAGGATAAAAGTCGCGGTCAGAAAGAGACTGCATTGGAGGTGGTGTCGACGGCTACTCTAGCAAGTGCCAAGCCGCAACCATCGTCGCCGGCTATTCTACACAGTCCTGCGCTTCAATTGCAGGAGCGGGCCAAAACCACGCCCCCTGAGTTTGCGATTACAAATGCCATTCAAGTGCGGCAACAGGCAGAAGCGGAAGGCAGCCTTGCCTACGTCCAGGCCAAGCAACGCTTAGACGAACTGCAACAATTTCATTCGCTCCTCGCGTCAAAAATTGAATCTGCAAAGCTCGATCTGAAAATTCCCCAGAGCAGCATGGTGGAAATCACGACTCCGGCAGAACCCGGGCAAAGTCAGAACGCATGGCAAAAAGTCACGGGCGAGGTCGAAAGCAAAACCCGCATCCGGATCGAACCTGACTCTGCCGGTGAGATTGCCGGTCTAGCCGGAAGTTCGACTTCCGGATCGGCTGCAACAGTCTACGACCCCCACTTCATTCAGACCGAATTCGAAGTTATCCAGTCTGATGCGGTATTGGGCAAGGCGGTTGAGGCACTCAAATTGGATGAGGCTTGGGCAAAGAATGGTGGCGAGAAGCTCAATAAAGAGGACGCCATCCGCCAGCTCAAGCGGCGGCTCGATTTGAAGCCGGTGCCGTATTCCAAGCTCGTCGAGATTGGCGCCCGAAGCGATAAACCGGAGGAAGCGGCGAAACTTGCCAACGCCGTGGCCGAAGCTTACAAAGACTATCGCGTGGAAACACGCCGGCAACTGGCTCTCACCGGGATCAGCACCCTGGAGGCACAGCTCAACCAGCAACAGGAGGAGGTCCGTGTCGCGCAAGCCGAGGTGGACCGGCTAGCGAAAGAATCGAAGGTTGAGCAGGCCGATCAACCATTACCCAAACCATCGCCCGCGGCGCCGGTTCCCCAGCCGGAGATCCAGACCCGCGACAATGCGTTCTCCACGTTCTCGCTCAACGTCAGTGACGTGTCGTTCAAGCTCGCCGCGGCCAGCCTCGAAAAGGGCCGGATGCCGGACGCCGCGTCCATCCGCACCGAGGAATTCATCAACGCGTTTGATTACCGCGACCCGGAAGCGGCCGCCGGACAGCCGCTGGCGTTCGCGGCGGAGCGTGCCCGATACCCGTTCGCCCATAATCGCGAGCTGCTGCGGTTCTCCGTCAAAGCGGCCGCGGCTGGCCGGCCGGCCGGCCGGGCATTGAATCTCGTGCTCCTGCTCGACACGTCCGGCTCGATGGAGCGCGCCGACCGCGTGGCCATCATCCGCGAGGCGTTGCGCGTGCTGGCGACTCAGTTGCAGCCGCAGGACACGGTCAGCGTCGTCACCTTCGCGCGCACGGCGCGGCTCTGGGCCGACGGTGTGTCCGGCGACAAAGCCGGCGAAACCCTGGAAAAAGTCGGCGGCATCACGCCGGAAGGCGGCACGAACCTCGAAGAAGCGATGCGGCTGGCCTACGAAACGGCGCGCCGCCATTACCTCGTCAACGGCAAGAACCGCGTGGTGGTGCTCACCGACGGCGCGGCGAACCTGGGCAACGTGGACCCGGTGGCGCTGAAACAAACGGTCGAGGCGAACCGCAAACAGGGCATCGCGCTCGACTGCTTCGGCATTGGCTGGGAGGACTACAACGATGATTTGCTGGAGCAGCTCGCGAGCAACGGCGACGGGCGGTACGCGTTCATCAACTCGCCGGACGCGGCGCCGCGCGAGTTCGCCGCCAAGCTGGCGGGCGCGCTGCAGGTGGCAGCGCAGGATGTGAAAGTGCAGGTGGAATTCAATCCGCAGCGCGTGATTTCGTGGCGGCAAATCGGGTACGCGAAGCACCAGCTCACCAAGGAACAATTTCGCGACAACACGGTGGACGCCGGCGAAATCGCCGCGCGCGAGGCGGGCAACGCGCTCTACACGATCGAGACGAATCCGAACGACGTGGGCCCGATTGCCACCGTGCGGGTGCGCTACCGCGCGCCGGGCACGCAGGACTACCGCGAGCGCAACTGGGACGTGCCTTATACCGGCGACGCGCCCGCCCTCGAACGCGCCAGCGCCGCCATGCGCCTGGCCGCGACCGCGGGCGCATTTTCTGAATGGCTGGCGGCCAACCCCTTCGCCGGGGACGTCACCCCTGACCAATTGCTCGGCTATTTGAGCGGTGTGCCGCAAACGTACGGCGCGGATGCGCGCCCGGCCACCCTGGAATGGATGATCCGCCAGGCAAAGAGTTTGTCGGGAAAATGAACACACTGCCGAAATCCCCCTCGTTTTCGTCCTCGTCCTCAATCCCTTCAGGTTCGATTACGCGGACGCGGGCGACGACGACGAGGAGAACCGCAGCGCCTTACAGGTTTTTTACAAACCTTTGACCCCGGCCTGACAACCGGTGGTCGTTGCGACCGCTAAAATTGATTGAGTTATGAAAACCAGAATTATCACTTCGATGATGTCCGCCCTGCTGTCGCTGGCCGCGGCGCGCCCGGCGGCGGCCGGCATCACGCTGCAGAATTTCAAACTGGTGGGCGACCTCGGCGGCGATATCGCCGCGTTCACGCTCACCGCCACCGCAACCGTCGAGGACGCCCGCGGCGGTTCGCTGGAATTGCTGTCCGGCCCGGTCGCTCTGACCGGCCTCGACGCCCGCCGGAAATGGACACTGGCGGCGGATGCCGGCCGGTTGGTCGCCACGTTCGATCGCGCGGGCACGTTTCCGGTCGAATTGCGCTTCAACGCGACCGTTCAAACCAGCAACGACTGGCGCGCGGTGGCGTTTCACGTCGCGCCCGGCGTGGTGCAGCCGGTGGTGCTGCGCGGGCTCGCGCCGGACACGGAATTTCAATTTGCGAATGCGGCGCGACCCGAACGCGTCGGCACCAACTTCGTCAGCTACCTGCCGGTGGACGGCGCGGTCAGTCTTGCCTGGCGGCCGGCGCGTTCCGAGGCGGAGGGCAAACTGTTTTACGCGGCCGAGATGTTTGCGCAAATCAGCATCAGCCCCGGCCTGATGCGTCAGGCGGCGCTGCTCAACGGGAAAATCATGCAAGGCGAGATGAGCCGGCTGGCGCTGCAGCTGCACGGCGCGGGCGAGGTGACGCGGGTGCAGGGCGACGCCGTGCTGGCCTGGAAGGTCGGACCGGGGACGAACTCCGCCGACCGCGAGCTGGTCGTGCAATTCAACCAGCCCCAGAAGGATGCCTTCGCCGTGCTGGTGCAGCTGCAAGCGCCGCTCGGTGCGTTCCCGCAATCGGCAGACGCTGTCCAATTGCGGCCCCAGGGCGCGACGCGGTTCGCCGGCAGCCTTCGCGTCGTCAACGACGGCGCGGTGCGGCTCGAAATCACCCGGGCGAATGGCCTGTCGCAAATTTCGCCGGAGCAATTTCCCGAGGCGAACGTATTCCGCCCGACGGGCAACCAGTGTTTTGCCTACCGGTTTTCCAGCGCGGATTTTGCGCTGCGCCTTCAGGCGGACCAGATCCTGCCGGAGGTCGGCGTGTCGCAGGTGCTCGCCTATAACCTGGGCGAAAACGAGCTGTCGGTGGACGCGGAAATTGAACTCGACATCCGCGAGGCGCCGTTGCGCGAACTGCTCTTGAACATCCCGAAAGGCTACGCCCTCGCCCGGCTCAACGCGTCCGGCTTAAGCGACTATTTCACCGGGGAAACCCCCGACCACAACGGCGCGGAATTACGGCTCGTCTATGGCCAACCCGTGTCCGGCCGTCAGGTCATCCAGTTCCGCCTCGAGCGCAACCAGTCCCTCGGCGAAACCAATTGGACGTTGCCGCGCATCGAAGTGGCGAAGGCCAAATCCGTGCGGGGCTTCGTCGGCGTGGCGGCGGACAGTGGCTTTCGCCTCACGCCCGAACGCACCCAGGCGTTGACGGAAATCGCCACGGCGTTTTTCCCGGGCCAGCCCGCCGGCATCCAATCGGCGTTCCGTTTGAGCGATGCGGACTGGCAGGCAACCTTGCGGGTGGAACGCCTGCCGCAGACGGTGCAGGCGGATGGGTTTCATCTGTTTTCCATCGGCGAGGGCATCGCCTACGGCAGCAGCGTGCTGAATTACGTCGTGAGCGGCGCGCCGGTGTCGGCGTTCCGCGTCGAGTTGTCGGATGAATATTACAACGTCGAGTTCACCGGCAAGGATCTCCGGAACTGGGAAAAGACGGCCAACGGTTATCTCGTGCACCTGCACACGCCGGTGTCGGGCGCTTACACACTGCTGGCGACCTACGAGCGGCCATTCAAGCCGCAGGGCGAGACGCTGGCCTTCACCGGCGCGCGGCCCCTCGATGTGCAGTCCGAATCCGGCCATACCATCGTCATCAGCGCCTACCAATTTCAGGTGAAGCCGGTGGATGTGTCGCCCGGCCTGCTCGCGCTCGAGCCCGGCGAAGTGACCCCGGAGTACCGCCTGTTCTTCGACCAGCCGGTGCTCGCCGCGTATCGCTACGCGGCCCGGCCATTCAATTTGAAGCTCGCGCTCAGCCCGCTGGCCCAGGGCGATTCGCTGGCGCAGGTGGTGGACCGCGCGTCGTTGACCACGCGGATTTCCAAGGAAGGCCAGGCGCTCACCGACGCGCGTTACTTCGTGAAAAGCCGGGGCAATCCGAACTTCCGTCTGACGCTGCCGGAGGGCATCCAACTATGGTCGGTGGCAGTCAACGGTGCGGCGGTGGTGCCGGTCACGGACGGGCAGTCAAATCTCATCCCGCTGCCGCAACACGCCGATCCGGATGCCGTGCTGACCCTGGATCTGAAACTGGCGGCGCGCTCGCCGGACGCCCGGCGGGTAAAGGTCGCCGCGCCGATCGTGGCGGCGCCCGTTATGCTCGCCGAGTGGAAACTCGAGCCCGATGAAGGACAACGGCTTGATTTCCGGAATGGCACGCTCATCCCTGCGGGAAAGCCGGTGGATGCGTCCGGTTTCGCCCAAATCGCGCATCTGCTGCGCGACGGGCAGGCCGGCGAAGTGTGGGTTCCGCTCGTCCTGGCGCTGTCCTTTCTCCTTTTGTCAGTGGCCGTTTCCCGGTGGGCCACGGCCGAGGGGGTGCACAAATTCAGCCCGCGCCACGTGCTCGGCGGCTCCATTACCGTGGCGGCCGTCGTTGGCGCTGGCATTTCGCTGCTGCATCTGGCCGGCGCCTTTGAACCCATCACCCCAGCCGCGGCCAACAGCGTGACGCTGCTGGCGCCCGTCCAGCAGGCCGGCAGCGCCCTGACGGCCGAGGTGGCCAACGTGCCCGCCCAAGCACCCACATACGCGTTGGTCGAACCGTTGATGCTGGTGCTCCTGGCGGCGGCGGCCTGGATCTATGGCCGGGTGCGCAGGGAAAAATTCTGGTCGCGGCTACTGGGTTGGATTCTGCTCGCGTGGGCGGCTTTGCGCTGGCCGAACGGGGCGCCCGCTTATCTGGCTGTCGTTGGTGCGTTCCTCGTTTTCCGGGTCGTATGGCCCGCGTTGAAACGCCTGGGGCGCGTGCCGGCCAGGTCCCGCCCCGACATCCTCCCGCCGTCAACCGCCGTGCCGCCGCCGGTGACGGCGATGCTGGCGGGATTGTGCCTGCTCGGCACTGCGCTGAACAGTCGCGCGGCCGCCGGCACGCCCGAATCCGTTATCCAGCAAATCCGGGTCGCGGACGGATTCGCGACCGCGACGGCCAAAATCAAATGGCAGGCGCAGCGGGGCCAGGCGCTGCCGCTGCTGTTCGAGCCGGCCGTCCTCATGCATGTCAGTTATCCGAAGTCACTAAAGCTGGAGGCCGCGCCCGCCGGCTCCCACAACGCGCAGCAGTTGGTCGCGCAATCCAGCGGCGCCTTCGACATCGAAGTGCAATATCAGCTCCGGATCACAAAAGGCGACAACGACAGCCGCTTCGATTTGCCGGTGCCGAGCGGACTGGTGAACCGCGTCACGCTGAGCCTGGTGAACCTCGACGTGGATGTGTCTTCACCGCGGGCCGTGTCCGTGCAACGCGCCACCGCCGGCAGCAACACGGTGGCCACCCTGGTGCTGTCGCCCGGCGACAGCTGGATCGGATGGAACCCGCGCCGCCGAGACGTGAAAACGGAGAAGCCGGTTTTTTACGCCGAGCTGGCGCAGCTTTACATTCCGGCGGCGGGCGTCGTCGAAGGCGTCCACCAGATTTCCATCCGGCCGGCGCAGGGGGAATTGGGAGAATTAATCTTCGACGTACCGGTCGGTGCAACGGTGACCGATGTGACCGATGCAAATCCGCAGTCCGCCGTTCCCAATCCGCAGGCGCTTGTTTCACTCTGGCGGTTTGATCCCGACACCCGGAAATTGCGGGTGACGCTGAATCCGGCGCAATCCCGGCCGTTCGTGCTGGTCATCCGCTCGGAGGTCGCGACGGGCCCCCTGCCCTTCGCGCAGCAGGTGGGGTTGATCTCGGTCGAAAACGCCGCAGGCCAGATTGGCCTGCTCGGCGTGGCCACCGGCAACGAAGTCCAATTGGATGAGGTCGAATCCGAAAGCCTGTCGGCCATCAATCTCGAGGATTTCTCGGGCAATGTCGCGCAGCCGCTCGCGGCGCAATTCCCGGGCCTGACCGTGCGCCGCGCCTTTCGTTATGCCAGTGCCGTCGCCTCGGCCCGGCTGAAGGCCTCGCCGGTCGAGCCGGACGTGCGGGTCGAGACGCGGGACACGCTGTCGCTCGGCGAAGACCGGACGCTGCTGGCGACGACGGCGCAGGTGGCCATCACGCGCGCCGGCATCTTCAAATTGAGCTTCGTCCTGCCGGCGGGCTTTGACGTGGAGTCCATGAGCGGCGCGGCGCTGAGCCACTGGACCGAATTGAAGACCGACGCGGGCCGCGTCATCACGCTGAATCTCAACGGCAAGACGGAAGGCCAGCAGCAGTTCCTCATTACGCTGTCCGGACCGGGCGTGAAAACCGCCCGCGCGTGGCCCGTGCCGCACATCCGGTTCCGCGAGGCGGACAAGCAACGCGGGACACTGCTCGTGGTACCCGAACAGGGCATGCGCCTGGAAGCGGCCGCGCGCGACAACGTGACGCAACTCGATCCCCAAAAGGCCGGCGTCCAGCAGAAAGGCGTGCTGGCGTTCCGCATTCTTGAAACGCCGTGGAAGCTCGCGCTGGACATCGAACAGGTGGACCCGTGGATTCAAGTGACCACCCTGCAGCACGCCACCGTCAGCGAAGCGCAGGTGAAGGTCGCCGCGAATTTACAGTACCAAATTGAGAATACCGGCCTTAAATCATTGCATGTCCTGCTCCCGGCCAACGCCGAAGGCGTGACGTTCCAAGGCGATCAGGTCGCCGATTTTCTCGCGCAGAATGACACGGTCACAAACGGGCTGCAGGCGTGGGAAATCAAACTGCGCCGGCGCGTCATCGGGCAGCATCTGCTGCAGGTCAGTTACCAGGTGCCGCTGGCCGGGCAATCGGCGGAAACGGTCCTGCGCGGCGTGCTGGCGGCGGACGTGAACCTGCAACGCGGCTTCGTGGCCGTGCAATCCGCCGGGCGGCTGCAGTTGCGCGTGGACGATTTGCCGGTGTCGCTGCAGCCGACCGAGTGGCAGGGCATTCCGCGCAGCCTGCAGAAGGACCTGCCGGCGATGGCGGCGAATTTCACCTATCGGCTGGTCGAGCCGGACTTCCACCTGCCGCTGAAGCTGGAGCGGCACCCGGCCGCGAAACTGCTGCCGGCCCGCGTGAACGCCATCACGCTTACGTCGGTGATTTCCGATGCCGGCATCATGCTCACCCAGGCGCGGCTCGACCTGCTGCCGGGCGACAAGCGGCTGCTGCACCTCACCCTGCCCCGGGACGCGAATTTCTGGTTCGCCTTTGTGAACCAAAGCGGCGTCTGGCCGTGGCGCGAGGCGGACCAGATTTTGATTCCGCTGGCGCAGCCGTCGCGCGGCGACCAGCCGGTCCCGGTGGAGATCTTTTTCAGCAGCACCGTCGGCCAGCCGGGCCGCCGCGCATTGGACCTGTCCCTGCTCGCGCCGAAGTTTGATTTGCCGCTGGAGAACCTGACCTGGCGCGTTTTTCTCAATGACCGCTGGGAGGTCAAAACGTGGAGCGGCGCGTTGCAGTTGCAGCAGCAGGAAATCGTGGGCGGAGGCGGCGGGCTGGACTTGCAGGGCTATTTGCAGGATGAATCCAGCCTGCAACGGCGGAAAACCAAGGAAGCCGAGCAGTTGCTGGCGCTGGGCAACACGGCTCTCCAGAACGGCAATCCCCAGCAGGCGCGCCGCGCCTTCGAGTCCGCTTATGGCTTGTCGGCCCACGACGAGGCGTTCAACGAGGACGCGCGCGTCCAGCTCAACAACTTGAAATTGCAGCAGGCGCTGGTGGGCTTGAACGTGCGGCAGGCGGCGGTGTCCGGCGGCGGGGCGGCGGGGGGCAAGTTGAGCGAATTGCGGAACGACAAGGAGGGAAATTACACGCAGCAGGACGCGCAGCGGATCATTGACAACAACAGCGCGGCGGAAAATGCCGCCTTCATGAAGCTGGCCGAGCGGCTCATCCAGCAGCAGGACGCGGCCGTGGCGAGCGCCGGCACCATTCGCGCCAACATTCCGGAACAGGGCCGCCTGCTCACCTTCAAACGCGCCGTGGTGGTGGATACTTGGGCGGACCTCGGCATTCATCTGCTGACGCGCACCGCCCAGGTTGCTTCCGGGACCGTACGCCTGCTGATCTTGACCCTTACCGGGCTGATATTGGTTGGACTGGGTTTGTTGGTACGCCGCCTGGCAACAGATTACCGGCAGGTGTGATTCCGACGATGAAATGATCCGCCTTCCGCAGCCGGGAGTTCAATCCGACGGCACGGGTCCGCCGCCTTTCCCGGCCCGGCGCGTCCACACAAAATAGACCGGGATGCCGATTAACACGATGATGAGGCCCGGCCAGGTGTACTGGGGCTTGTAACGCAACAACACCAGGTCGATGTAAAGCGCCAGGACGATGTAAACGGCCGGCAACACGGGATACCCAACGGCCTGGTAGGGTCGCTCGGCATCGGGGCGGGTCCGGCGCAGCACAAACAGGCCGGCGATGGTCAGAACGTAAAAGACCAGCACCGCAAAAATGATGTAGTCGAGCAATTGTCCATAACTGCCAGACAGGCACAGCACACAGGTCCAGACCATCTGCACCATCAGGGACACCGCCGGGGTGTGATAGCGGGGATGGACCCTGCCGACCGAGCGGAAAAAAAGTCCATCCCGGGCCATGGCGTAATAGACGCGCGCCCCTGCCAGAATCAAACCGTTGTTGCAACCGAAAGTGGAAACGAGGATGGCAAACGCCATCAGGGCACCGCCCACGTCGTGGAACGTGACCTGCATGGCGGCCGTTCCCACGCGGTCCTCGGTCGCATGCTGGATGCCGCGGGCCAACACGGTCGCACCATCGGGATCGCCGGCCAATGGCAGCACGCTCAGATAAACCAGGTTGGTGAGGAGATAGAGCAAAATGACGAGGCCGGTGCCCAGGGCCAGGGCCAAGGGCAGGTTGCGGCGGGGATTCCGGACTTCCGCCGCGGTAAAGGTGACATTGTTCCAGGCGTCGGCGGAGAACAGGGAACCGGTTTGCGCCACGGCCAGGACGGTGATGGTTCCCACCAGCACCATCGGGCCGCCGGTACCCACTTGGATGAGATGCTGGGCGCCCAGGCTGGCGTTATGCCAGAAATCGCCGAAGTTGGCGGCCACGGCCTGCGGGTTGCGGCCGAGGGCAAAGCCCACGGCAATCATACCAAAGAGCGCCGCCGCTTTGGCCACGGTGAAGACGTTCTGCACCAGTGCGCCGGTCTTGATTCCGAAAATGTTCAGCACTGACAGGAAGATGACCATCAGGATGGCAGCCAGGTTCTGGGTGTTGAGCCCGACGTCCATGTTGCCGAGCACCATGGGGCCGATGGGGAGGGGCGGCACTTTCCAAAAGTGGATGAGCCAGTGAGCGGAGGAAATCGAGGGAAAGAAAAAGCCCAGGAATTTGCCGAAGGCCACGCCCACGGCAGCGATGGTGCCGGTCTGGATGACCAGGAAAAACGTCCAGCCGTAAAGGAAACCCCAGAGCGGGCCCAGCGATTCACGCAGGAAAACGTACTGTCCACCGGCGCGGGGCATCATGGCGGCCAGTTCACCGTAAGCCAGCGCGCCGGTGACGGTCAGGAAACCGGTGACCAGCCAGGCGGCGATGAGCAGGGCGGGTGAATTGACTTCCCGGGAAATCTCGGCGGAGACGATGAAGATGCCCGAGCCGATCATGGAACCCATGACCAGCGTGGTGGCGCTGGTCAGGCCCAGGCCTTTGACCAGTTCCGGTTCGGGCGCGGCATTGGCATCGGCGCGATCAGCTTTTTGCACCGCCCGAGCATGCCGGTAACAAATCCAGGAGGCAAGACGCCGACGCTGATGGATCGACTGGCAAATCCGATATTTGCAGATCTTCTCGAAATTGCGAATTGTAAGATTTCCGCCTCAGTCGAGATGAAAAACTTCCCGGAGCGGTTTGGTCACCGGCTCGTGGTCCGGATGCACTTCCATCAGCGGGGCCATGTAATCCCACCATTGGCGCACAACGGGCGACTGCGGCAACGCAGCAGCCGTGTTGCCTTCGCTGCGTTTTTGCACGGCAAACAGCGTCAGCGTTTCTTCGTCGAAGAAAATCGAATAATCCGAAACTCCGGCCTTCCGCAGCTCCGCCGCCAGCTCCGGCCAAATTGCGTCGTGACGTTTTTTGTATTCGGCCACGACGCCGGGCTTCAGTTTCATTTTGAACGCGTGCCGCTGCATAACCGGCCGGTCGTTACGCGGCGGGCTGCGCGGCCCGGCTGGATTTCTCCAGCAGGCGCGGATAAACCAGACCGTAAATCGTCGTGGCGATGAAGCCGATTAAAGGCAGGGTGAAGGAGATCGCCACGCTGTGATAGCGGTCCCAGAGCCAACCCATCAGCACCGCCGAGATGGAGCCGGCGGCGCCGACGGCCATCACGTGGAACGAAGCCCCGATTTTGGTCTGCGGGCCGAGATTGCGCAGGCTCATCGCGAAGATGAACGGGAACATGATGGACATGAACAGCCAGCAGAGCGGGAGAATCATCCACGAGACCATCTTGAGGTCGGCCATGGCCAATAGGATGACCATGGAGTTGGCGATGCCGTAGAGCGCGAGCAGCAGGTTGGGCCTGATCACGCGCGCAATGGGCGCGCCGGTGAAACGTCCGACCGCATAGAGGATCATCGCGAACGTGATGACGTAGGCGGCCGTGGCGTCCGGAGTGGCCGCGTGCGTAACGGAGGCGTACCAGGAAAAGAGTGGAGCCGAGGACGTGGTCCCGGACGCGTCTTTGACCATTGCGTTTTCCACGATGTAGTTCACAGCAAACGCGTTGATTCCGATCTGGGCGATGATATAAAGGAACTGGGTGAAAACGCCCCACGTGAAATGCGGCAAACGGGCCAGGGGCGCTTTGAGAATCGCGGGGTCATTGGCCTCCTCGGCTTTGCCGCCGTCCTCAATGCCGGGCAACTTGATCAAGGAAAAGGCGCCGAAGATGACGAGCACCACACAACCCAGGACCGCGTAAGGAAGGATGAGGGTGTGGAAGTCCACCGGTGCGCCAGCTTCGGCTTTATGGCCGAAGAGGAGCAGCCCGCCCACAGTGGGAGCGATGATATAAGCGCAAGAATTGAACGCTTGCGCGACGGACAACCGCCCCGCCGCGCCGTCCTTTGGACCAAGCACGGTGACATAGGGGTTCGCAGCCGTTTCAATGCACGCGAGGCCGGTGGAGAGAATGAAGAGCGCCAGGCAGAACGACCAGAACGTCTGGAACACCAATCCCGCCGGAATGAACAGGAACGCGCCGATCGCCAGCACCACGAGGCCCGCCAGGATGCCTCGCTGGTAACCAATGCGACGGATCAGCAATGCCGCGGGCATGGCCATGAGCAGATACGCGCCGAAGACGGACGTTTGGACGAGACCCGACTGCGTTTTGCTGACGTGGAGGATATTCTGGAAGTGTTTGTTCAGGACATCCAGCATGGCATGGCAAAACCCCCAGATGAAAAACAGGGAGGCGACCATGAGGAAGGCGAACAGCAACGGATTGCGGGTTGGTTTCATGAACTTTTTGGTGTCTGGTTGATGAGTTTTTAAACCGCTAATTTTCGCTCACGGCAGGCACGCCGCGCTGCGGCGTCCGGACAGTACAGCGTGCTGTCCCTCCCCCAGTGAATTTCTGCTTTCATTAGCGTTGATGAGCGCAGATTAGCGGTCAACGTTTGCTCAGAACTTTCTTCTCGTAAGCTTTGACTTCCGCCAGCCACGCGTCGCCGACCGGTGTCCCCTTCGATTCGCAGTAATAATCCCAAACCGCGCCGAAGGGCAATGTCTTGGCCTCTTCCATCAGCGCCAGGCGCGAGGTGTAGTCGCCCGCCCGCTCGAGCTTTTTGAGCTTGTCGATGGGATCAAGCATGGCGATGCACAGGGCGCGGAGCAGGTTGCGCGCGCCGATGGTCCAGGCCGCGATGCGGTTGATGCTGGCATCGAAGAAGTCCAGTCCGATGTGCGTGCGGTCAAGGTAATCGCCCCGCACCAGCTCCTGCGCAATGCCCAGCAACGGGTCGTCCAAAATAACCACGTGGTCGCTGTCCCAGCGAACGCCGCGGCTGACATGCAGCAGGATTTCCGGCACAAAACACAGCACGGACGAAATCTTGTCCGCCATGTTTTCGGTCGGGTGATAATGGCCGGCGTCGAGGCAGACGAGTTTCCCGTTTTTGACGGCGTAACCGAGATAGAATTCGTGCATGCCCACGGTGTAGCTTTCGGCACCGATGCCGAATAATTTGCCTTCGATGGCGTCGAGGTTGTGCTTCGGGTCCAGCGGTTTCTTGAACACCTCGTCCAACGCGGCGGAGAGCCGCTCGCGCGGACCGCGCCGGTCGGCGGGGGTGTCTTTCATGCCATCAGGAATCCAGACGTTGGTAACCGTCGGAGTGCCCAATGCTTTGCCCATCGCGGCGCCGATTTCACGGCTGAGCCGGCAGTGCTCGATCCAGAACTGGCGGATGGCCTTGTCCGGATGCGACAGCGTGAAGCCGCTGGCGGCCTTGGGATGCGAGAAGCAGGTGGGATTGAAATCCAAGCCAATGCCGATGGATTTGGCCCAGTCGATCCAGCTCTGGAAATGTTCGGGACGGATCTGGTTGCGGTCCACTTTTTTGCCGCCAAAGTCGCCGTAAAAGGCGTGCAGGTTGAAGCGGTGCCGGCCCGGAATGAGCGACAGCGCCTTCTCGGCGTCCGCACGGAGTTCTTGGGGGCTGCGGGCCTTGCCGGGATAATTGCCGGTGGCGACGAGGCCGCCGCCGAGCGCGCTCCCGAAGTTTTCAAAGCCGCCCACGTCATCGCCCTGCCAGCAGTGGAGGGACACGGGGACTTTCTCCAGGTTCTTCAAAACGCGGTCCACGTCCACGCCAAGCGCGGCGTAGCGCTCCCGGGCGAGCGCCAACGATTTTTCGATATGCTTTTGAGAGCTCATGACCAATGAGAAATTCCGGGATTTTTGGTTGCCGGGAACTATCCGAAAAATGCGCAGCCCAAGGCAATCACCAATTCTGGTTATACGGCGGAAGACAACTCTCCGCCGCGTTGGGCAAGACGCTGCAAGACGCTGCGATTGAATTGCCTTGCCGGCGGGTTTGCGGCAAAGTCGCGCCCATCGTCCGGTCAAACATGAGCACTGCGCGCATTCTGTTGTTGACACTTATGGCCGCGTTGTCACTGAGGGCCGCCGCCGGCCCGCCGGAATGGACCTACCGGCCCAAAGGCAATTATGCGGGCCACACGGACCGGCCGTTGCGGTACTGGCCGGTCGGAACGGATTTCGTCATCACGAACGGTCCGGAGTTTTTCAACCGGCCGCTTTACTGCGCCAACACCGCCTTCCGTGTTGACGGGGGGGATAAACCGGAATTTTCGCTCTACCTCCCCGGCCGCGGCGGCAATCTGCGCTTCGGCATCAAAACCGCCGCCGGCGTGAAATGGTTGAACGACGCGGAGCAAATTGTCGCGTGCTACCGCCCCGGTTCGCTGCTTTACACCATCCGCGACCCGCTGCTCGGCGGCAAGGACTTGGACCTGGCCGTTTTGCCCTTGGGCGACCGGAAGGGGTTCATTGCGCGCGTAGAATTGAAATGCCCGAATGAAACAGGCAGTCCGCAATTGATTCTCGCCTTCGGTGGCGCCAACGGAATGAAAGGCCGGCGGGGTGGCGACATTGGCTGCGAAAGCGAACCGGTGAGCCAATTCTTTCAACTCAAGCCGGAGGAATGCCGGGACAACGCATTCACCATCTCGTCGAACACGTTTGTTCTGCGCAGCCAGACGGCGACGATTCAGGGTACAGCTTCCGTCGGGGCGAAATGGGCCGTGGGCGATGCGATGAAATGGAATAATGCGGAGAAATTACTGGTATCGGAGCGCCGGTCGCCTGACCGGCTTTCAGATCCGTCATCCCCGAAAGGTGCCAGTCCGGCGACCGGCGCTCCATTCCCAATCGTCGTCGGGGAAATGGCCCTGTTTTCAAATCAACCGGTTTATCTGGCGTTGAAGCCATCGGGCGACGATGCGCCGGCCGTGGTGGCAGATGGACTGCCGGAATTGTTTTCCGCCGCGGAAGAACATCGTCGGGTCATCGCCGACAGCTTGACCGTGGACACCCCGGACCCGTTCATCAATGCCGCCGTGCCGGCGTTGTGCGTGGCGGCCGACGCCATCTGGGATAAACAGCAGCAGTCGTTCATGCATGGCGCGGTGGCCTGGCGCGTGCGGTTGCTCGGCTGGCGCGGGCCGTATGCCGGGGATGAACTGGGCTGGCATGACCGCACGGCAGCCCATTTCGCCGGGTACGCCCGGCAGCAGAATACCAATCCGGTCCCCGACCGAATCCCGCCGGCGGACGAAGATGCCAACCTGGCCCGGAACGAGGCGGCCCTGCACTCGAACGGCGACCTGACGAAGTCCCACTACGACATGAACCTGGTGGGGGTGGACGCCTTCTTCCGGCACCTGCTCTGGACGGGTGACCTGGATTACGCGCGGCAGATGTGGCCGGTTATTGAGCGACACTTGGCTTGGGAACGGCGGTTGTTCCGGCGCGAGTTCGGACCGGACAAACTGCCTTTGTACGAGGCTTACGCGGCGATCTGGGCGAGCGACAACCTCAACTACAACGGCGGCGGCGCGGCACATGCCTCGGCCTACAATTACTGGCACAACAAAATGGCCGCGCGCGTTTCCCGGTGCATCGGTCGGGACCCGACGCCCTACGAGCAGGAGGCGGAATTGATTCTGCGCGCGATGCAGAAATATCTGTGGCTGCCAGACGAAGGCACCTTTGCGGAGTTCAAGGACTACCTCGGCCTGCAACAGGTGCATCCGAACGCGGGCCTGTGGACGTTTTACACGACCATCGATTCGGAAGTGCCTAAGCTGGCGCAGGCGGAGCGGATGTCACGCTGGGTGGATGAAAATATTGCACACATTCCAATTCAGAGTCCCGGCAGCAGCCGAGGCAACGAGGCCCAAACGGAAAATGCGGAAAGCGAAGAGCCGAAAGCCGCAGCGGAGCAGCGTCTCCCTGCGACAGCTGCCAGGGAAGAATGTTTTACGCTGCCGACGACAAGCTGGATGCCGTACCAGTGGTCCTTGAACAATGTCGTCATGGCCGAGGCGGCCCACACGTCGCTGGCCTACTGGCAGGTCAATCGGCCGGAGACAGCGTTTGCTTTGTTCAAAGGCTGCCTGCTCGACAGCATGTATCTCGGCCTCTGTCCGGGCAACCTGGGAGCGATGACGCATTTCGACATGGCGCGCGGCGAGGCCCAGCGTGATTTTGGTGACTCCATCGGCATCACGTCGCGCGCTCTGGTCGAAGGTCTGTTCGGAGTGCGACCCGATGTGCTGGCCGGGGAATTGAAAATCGCTCCCGGTTTTCCGGCGGCCTGGGATCACGCGAGCCTCCGGCACCCGGATTTTGACTTGTCGTTCCGGCGCGAGAGTGAAAAAGACACATGGATCATCAACCAGCGATTTTCACCGCTGCTGGCGTTGAACCTGCAGCTGACCGCGCCGCGGGACGAAGTGGACAACGTTACGATAAATGGCAAAAGCGGTAAGTGGCTCTGGCCGCGCGCGCGGCTGGAGATCCGGAATCCTCCAGCGGCGCACACCGAGATTGTTGTTACCTGGAAGGGAAAAGATTTGCCGGCCGGGGAACCGCCGCAGCGCACCGCCGCGATGGCAACGTCCACCCCGGCCACGGACTGGACGGCAAAGCTGCCATCCAACGTGAAATTGGAAACCGTGGATCTGGCAAGGTGTTTTAACGACCAGGTCACTCAGATCTTCCGCAACCAATATCGCTCGCCCCGCTCGCCGTTTTGTTCGCTCGCCCTGCCGGAGCAGGGCCTTGGCGGCTGGGCAGATAACAAGCAGGCGTTCGACGTTGACGATTCCGGCCTGCGTGCGGCGGCGGTAAAAGCGGGCGGGAAATTCATGCTGCCCAATGGCGTGCCGTTCCGGACGCCAACCAATCCGGCGGCAAACAATATTGTGTTCACCTCGCAATGGGACAATTACCCGCCCGAAGCGACGGTGCCCCTGGCGGGCAAAGCTGCGCACCTGTACCTGCTCATGGCCGGTTCGACCGGGCCGATGCAGAGCCGGTTCGACAACGGCGAGGTACTGGTGACCTACGCCGACGGCGCGACGGACCGGCTGGCGCTTAACAACCCGCTGAACTGGTGGCCGGTGGACCAGGATTATTTCATCGACGATTACGCGTTCCGCCGGCCGGAGCCAATTCCGCCCCGCGTGGATTTGAAAACCGGAAGGGTGCGCATTCTGGACGTGAACGAATTCAAGGGCCGGGGCGGCGCGGTCCCCGGCGGCGCGGCGACGATTCTGGACTTGCCGTTGAATCCCGGCAAGGAATTGAAATCGCTGACTATTCGCGCGCTGGCTAACGAGGTTGTGATTGGGCTGATGGCGGTGACGTTGGAGCGGTAAGCAAAAGAGCCACCGGCTCGACTCTGTCAATGCGACGGTTTGCGCGCCAGGATTTGCACTACGGCGGCCAGGCCGGTGTGGAACTGCCCTTCCACCACAGGTCGTTCCAATTCCTGCCCCAGCGCGAAATTTAGCCCCTGCAACTCCCCCTTCAAGACGCCCAAAGACGCCAGGAAATCGGCGGAAGTTGGTCCACCGGTTTTGAACTGCAACTGAGCAGGCGTGTAGGCCTCCAGCACGAAAAGCCCTCCGGGGCGCAGCCCCTGAACGACTTTCCGATACAGCGTGCGGCGCAGTTCTGAAGGCAAGTGACAGAAGATGGAAACAATCGCGTCCCAGTTGCCGGGAGCAATTTCGTATTGCGCCAGGTCGGCAACCGCGGTGTCGATTTTGACCCCGCGGAGTTCCGCCAGCCGCCGCGCTTTCTCCAGCCCGACCGGCGACTGGTCGACTCCTATGACCTCGCAGCCGAGTTCCGCGAGGAAGACGGCATTGCGCCCTTCGCCTTCGCCGAGCGAAAGGACCTTTCCCCGGGGAATGCGGTCGGCGACACTCCTGAGGAACTCATTCGGCGCCGTTCCGTAAACATAATCCGCGCTGCGGTAGCGTTCGTCCCACATGCCGTCAAGCTTTAGGCCCCGGCGTGCAGGATGACAAGCAGCGAAGTCACGCTGATGAAAATCCAGAGCAGGACGCCCTGGGCGGCCGCGCGCCAGCCGACCTGACGCAATGCGGCGGGCGAAAGGCCGGCGCCGATGAGGCACAGCACGACGGTCAGCCCCCATTTCGAGGCCCCGGTGATCACCGGCGTCCAGTGATTCACAGCCGGAATAAAGCTCCGTGCCATCGAGGCCAGCAAGAAAAGGCCGATGAACCAGGGGGCATTGGCCTTGACGCGACGCCGGGTCTTGCCGGTCTGGCTGCCGGCGGCATCCCGGCGGCGATTGCATGCGCCGAGCGTGAAGGCCATGCCGAGCGTTACCGGGATAATCCAAAGCGTGCGCGAAAGTTTCACCGCCGTGGCGGTTTCGAGGGCGCCCTGGCCGTAATTGAAGGCCGCTCCCACGACGGACGAAATATCATGGATCGCCACGCCGGCCCAGAGCCCGAACTGGTGCGGGCTCAAGTGCAGGCCGTGCCCGAGTAGCGGGAAGAGATACAGTGCCACGGCATTGAACAGAAAAACGGTTCCCATCGCCATGGCAATCTCGGCCTCGGTCACCGTCAGCACGGAACTGACCGCCGCGATGGCCGAGCCGCCGCAAATGGCGGTGCCGGCCGAAATGAGCGCGGCGGTGTTGCCGTTGAGCTTGAGCGCCCGGCCCGCCCAGTACCCCACGAGCAGCGTCAGCGCGATCGTGACCAGAGCGAACACCGCCCCGTTCCATCCCGCCTTCAGCACCGTCGGCAGGTTCATTCCGAACCCGAGCAGCACGACGCAGATCTGCAACAGGCGTTTTGCCACCTTGTGGCTGTGACGGGGAAAAGGATTGCCGAGGCAGAGCGCGAAGAGGATGCCCGCGACCAGCGCCGCCGGCGGCGACGCCCAAGCGGCCAGCGCCGCGATCATCAGCGCGAAGACCGCAATCCGGCCGATGCGACCTGCCGAGTCGCGGCATGATGCGTGAAGTTCGGGGTTCGTTTCCTTGTGCACTTCGGGTTGCGCGGGCGTGTGTCGATGCATAATTGAGTCCAATTCTACGGTGAAATTGACATATCACAAAGACATTGTTTATATTGAAAACATATAATATAGTTATATCATGAATCGCAATCACCTAGCTCTGTTTCATGCGGTGGCTCAGGCCGGCGGGATTAGTCGCGGGGCGCAGCGGGTGCGGGTGAGTCAACCGGCGGTCTCCAAACAGATCCGTGAATTGGAAGAGGCCTTGGGCACACGGCTGCTCGAGCGCCTACCGCGCGGCACGCGGCTTACGGAGAGCGGCCGGATTCTGGCCGGGTACGCGCAGCGGCTGCAGGCCTTGGAACAGGAGGCCGAGGCGGCGATGAAGGAATTCCACGGGCTGCAGCGTGGCCGCCTGGCGGTGGGGGCCAGCATGACCATCGGCACTCATCTGATACCGCAGGCGTTCGGCGAATTTCATCGCCGCTATCCGGACATCGAATTGCACCTGGAAATCGCCAATACGAGGACGATTCGCGAGAATCTCATGCAGGGTGTGATTGAAATCGGGCTGACCGAAGGACTCATCCAGGGGGAACATTTTGACTCGGAGATTTTCTTTCAAGACGAACTGGTGGCCATTGCGCCGTGCGGCCATCCGCTGTTGAAAGCGGGCCCGGTTTCGGCGCGAAGGATCTGCGAGGAGCCGTTCATCCTGCGTGAGGAGGGCTCCGGCACGCGCGAAGTGGTTGAGCGTGCTTTGGGCAAGCGGGGACTCGCCGTTCAACCGGTGTTGTCGCTCACCAGCCCCGAGGCAATCAAAAACGCCGTCGTCGCGGGTCTCGGCCTCGCGATCATTTCCCGGCTGACCATCGGCCTGGAGTTGCGGGCCGGCTCCCTGGCCATCATCCCGGTAAAAGACCTGGTCATCCATCGGCCACTTCACCTCCAGCGCCTGCGGGGACGAACGATGAGTCCGGCGACGGCAAAATTCCTGGAAATCCTGGCGGCGACAAAAAGCCAATGAGTCAGATTGGATTTAAGAAGTTCGCCAGACTCGGGAATATCCGATAGATTCAGCGGCGTGAGCAGTTCGTTAAACGGAAAAGTTGCCCTGGTCACGGGCGCCTCGCGCGGCATCGGGCGGGCCATTGCCCAACGGCTCAGCCGGGACGGTGCCGCGGTCGCGGTGAATTTTGCCGCCCATGCGGAGGCCGCGCAAACGGTCGTGCAGCAAATCGTATCCGCGGGCGGAAAAGCCTCTGCCTTCCAGGCTGACGTCGGACAAATCTCTGAAGTGGTGCGGTTGTTTGATGAGACTATCGCCCGGTTCGGCAAAGTGGACATTCTGGTGAACAACGCCGGTCTCATGCTGGCCAAGCCGGTCAGTGCGGTCACCGAAGCGGAATTCGACTGCATTTTCGCGGTGAACGTCAAAGGCACGTTCTTCGCCTGTCAACAGGCCGCCAACAGAATGGCGGACGGAGGGCGCATCATCAATCTGTCCAGTTCCACCACGGCTCGGATCATGCCCGGGTACGGGGCTTATGTCGCCACCAAGGGTGCGGTGGAGCAGTTGACGCGCTCGCTGGCCGGCGAACTGGGGCCGCGCGGCATTACCGTGAACGTCATTTCCCCCGGCCCCACGGAAACCGAGTTATTCAAGGAAGGCAAGACACCGGAACAAATCCAGCGATTTGCGCAGCTCGCGGCTTTGGGGCGACTCGGGCAGCCGCCCGAGATTGCGGAAGTGGTCGCATTTCTGGCGAGTGACGCGGCGGGCTGGGTGACTGGCCAAAACATCCGCGTGAATGGAGGACTGGCCTGAAAGCGTCGCGTGAACCCATGACCGTGGCTGGGCTGGCCGCGGATGCTATGTCTGACCTGTAGTTGGTGCGGCGGGGGCAGGCGAACTGCATATTGGAGGGCCGCCGGACAATCCCGACACCGGGCGAGCCGCTTTATGCCGCTTCCTGATCCTGTTTCCGCCGCACGACGGGCTGGCTCTCACCGCGCACCACGGCGGCGGTGATTTTAACGTGAACAATGTTGCCGCCCTCCGGCGCATCGAACATGACATCGAGCATCAGCTTTTCAATCAGCCCGCGCAACGCGCGCGCCCCTGTGCCCTTTCTGAGCGCCTGCGCCGCCAGTTCATGCAGCGCATCCGGGGTGAATTCCAGTTCCACGCCCTCCATGGCCATGAGCTTGGCGTATTGCTTGGTGAGCGCATTTTTGGGCTCGCTGAGAATGGAAACCAGTTGCGGCTCGGTCAATTCGGCAAGCGTCGTCACGACCGGCAACCGGCCGACAAATTCGGGGATGAACCCGAAGTTGAGCAGGTCTTCCGGCTCGATGTGCTGCAAAATCTCATCCCGGGTCGTGCCGGCGCCTTTCTTGGTCGTCTCCACGGCGCCGAAGCCCAGCGTGTGCCGGCCCAGCCGCCGCTGGATGATCTTCTCCAGCCCGATGAACGCCCCGCCGCAAATGAACAGGATGTCCGTCGTGTCCACGCGGATGTATTCCTGCTGGGGATGCTTGCGTCCGCCCTGCGGCGGCACGTTGCAGACGGTGCCTTCGAGGATTTTCAGGAGCGCCTGCTGCACGCCTTCGCCCGACACGTCGCGCGTGATGGACGGGCCCTCGGCTTTGCGTGCGATCTTGTCGATCTCATCAATGTAAACGATGCCGCGCTGGGCGCGTTTCACGTCGTAATCGGCGTTTTGGAGCAGCCGCAGGATGATGTTTTCCACGTCCTCGCCGACGTAGCCGGCCTCGGTGAGGGTGGTGGCGTCGGCGATGGCGAACGGCACATCGAGAATTTTGGCGAGCGTCCGGGCCAGGAGGGTTTTGCCGGAGCCGGTCGGCCCGACCATCAGGATGTTGCTCTTTTCAATTTCGACATCCGCGTGCGGGTGCGGCGCCGGCTTGTCGCCTTCCTCGCTTTTCACCGCCGGCGCCGGCTGGATGCGCTTGTAATGATTGTGCACCGCCACCGCCAGGGTTTTCTTGGCGTGATCCTGGCCGACACAGTAAAGGTCAAGTTGCCGCTTGATGACCGCCGGCTTGGGGACGGTGAACTTCGGCTGTTTTTTCTGGTCCTGAAGCTGGAGTTCGCGGTCAAGGGCGTTTTTGCAGAGGATGATGCAGTAGTCGCAGATATAAACGCCCGGCCCGGAAATGAGCTTGCGCACTTCCGCGTGCGACTTGCCGCAGAAACTGCACATCGTGATGTTGTTCGGGCGCGCCATGATTGCAATCGGCCAATAAAACGGCTGAAAGAGCAGGTTTCAAACCAACGCTCAACTCTTTTCCGCCAGCCCCGGGATCTCCTTCCGGGACTGCACGACCTGGTCCACCAGACCGTAATTCTTGGCTTCCTCGGACGACATGAAATTGTCGCGGTCGGTGTCCTTGCCGATGCTTTCGACGGTCTTGCCGGTGTGCTTGGCGAGGATTTCGTTGAGCCGGTCCTTGAGCCGCAGAATTTCCTTGGCCTGGATGCTGATGTCGGTGGCCTGGCCCTGCACGCCGCCCCAGGGCTGATGAATCATGATGCGGGCGTTCGGCAGGGCATAACGCTTGCCTTTGGTGCCCGCGGCGAGCAGCACGGCGCACATGCTGGCCGCCTGGCCGACGCAGTAGGTGTTCACGTCGCAGGTGAGATATTGCATGGTGTCGTAGATCGCCAAGCCGGCGGTGACGCTGCCGCCCGGAGAATTGATGTAAAGATGGATATCTTTCTTCGGATCGCTCATCTGGAGGAAGAGCAATTGCGCGATGATGATGTTCGAAATGGTGTCATCCACCGGCGTGCCGAGGAAAATGATGCGGTCCACGAGCAGGCGCGAGTAAATGTCCCAACTGCGCTCGCCGCGCCCGGTCTGTTCGACCACGATCGGAACCAGAAAATTTTTCGTTTCGCTCATGGGGAAACAAGTAACCTATTTTTTTAACAAGTAAAGGCGGGAAACGGTTTGGACTGCGGCGGCAAGCGGAGCGCGACGCCGCTCTGGATTCGTGTCCGATCCAACTCGTCTGCCAAAAGCGCTGTCGCCGCTGCGCTCTGCCAGCGCAGTCCAAAATGAATGGTCGGTTGTTGGCGGAATGACGCCGACTGCTTCAAATTCTTTGCCGTCATCAGGCTGCCGGATTCATCTTCTTCCAAATCCAACGGAACGAACTGGCGAAATCGCCGGGCTTTTGCGCCATCCAATGCGCGATTTTCGCCGGCGCAAACCATTCGCCGAACTCGATTTCATCGGCGTTCAACTCAAACGGGCCCTCGTTATCGCAGCGGTAAACCCAGCAGAATTCCCAGCCGGTCTCCGGGTGCGCGTCAATTTTGAACAGCCGCTTCGGCGGCACGGCGACTTCCAGCCCGATTTCCTCCCGTAACTCGCGCACCGCACCGGCGTCGTAACCCTCGCCGGAATTCAGGTGGCCGGACGCGGACGAGTCCCACTGGCCGGCGGCGGTGTCCTTTTTCATCGAACGCTTTTGCAGGAAGACCTCGCCGCGCGAGTTGAAAACCAGCACATGGACGGCGCGGTGCTTGAGCCCCAGCCGGTGCACCTCGTGCCGGGGCCGGCGGTCAATCACCTCGTCAGCTTCGTTGACCACGTCAAAGATTTCGTCGGACATAAATTTTGGCGAGGAAATTTTAACGTAAAGGCGCAAAGACGCAGAGAATAATTTTCCGGCAGCGCCGTTAGGCGCGACATATTTGTAGAAACCGAAACCAACAAAATTCAAGCCCCGTCAGGGGCGACATATTCGGAAAATGATTTATGCCGGTTGAACCAAAACGGTGCTCAGTAGATGCCGCTCCTGACGGAGCTTGGAAATCCTTTTTACTTGCGATTCTACAAAGATTCCGCGCCTATGGCGCTCAGGCCCTGCGATATGAAGGTAAATTTGAGGGTTTTCATTTCAATACACTTGTAAGTTTAACAAACTTCTCCAAGCTCAACTTCTCCGCCCGCTCCTGCGCTGGAACTTTCAAGGCGGCGAAAGCGGCCTCCAATTTTTCCACCGGCCAGTCCTGCTTCAGCAATTTCAGCATAATCTTGCGCCGCTCGGAAAAGGCGCGCTTCACAATTTTCACGAATTGTGCGTGCTGGTTTTCCGGCAACAGCGGCGTTTGGCGTCGAACCAGAACCACACAACCTGAGTCCACATCCGGCGCCGGGAAAAAGCAACCGGCGGGAATCTTGAACCACTCGCGCGGTTCGTACTCCAATTGCACGAGCAAGGTCAGCACGCCGTAATCCTTTTGACCCGGGCCGGCCATGAGCCGCCGGGCCACTTCGAGCTGGAGCGTCACGACCATCCGTTCCGGTCGGCGCGGCGATTGGGCCAGTTCCACTAGGATTGGAGACGCGACGGAGTAAGGCAGATTGGCCACGAGTTTCCAATCGCTCCAGTCACGGGATTCGTGCTTCAGAAATTCCAGCGCGTCGGCGTGAAGCAAAGAAAACGCACATTTACCCTCACCCGTCCTCCGGACACCCTCTCCCATCGGATGGGAGAGGGCCGGGGTAAGAGATTTGAATCGTTCGCGCAAGAAATCCACCAGCCGCGCGTCTTTTTCGATGGCGAGCAGTTCGCCAGCCTCGTCCAGCAGCAGTTGCGTCAACGGCCCCAATCCCGGGCCGATTTCGAGCACTTTGTCGCGGTCGGACAATTCCGCGGCGGCGACGATGCGCCGGAGCTGGTGGGCGTCGTGCAGAAAATTCTGGCCGAGGGATTTCGTCAGTTGAATCCCGCGCGCGGCCAATAACTCCCGCATTTCCGAAAGTTTCACGGGGAGAATTTAACCACGGATGGACATGAATGGACACGGATAAAGTTAAATGGCGCGAAGGCTTTTTTTCAATTTGTGTCTATCTGTGTCCTTCTGTGGCCAAGACCTCAGCCAGCGTTTTTACTGCCTTCGTCAAATGCTTCTTGGTGATGGTCAGCGGCGGCGTGAAGCTGATGACGTTGCCGTGTTCGCCCTCGGGCAGCAGAATAAATCCGCGGCGTAACATGGTTTTGATGGTTCGCATCGCCACGTCGGTTGCTGGCCGGCCATCGGCCAGACGCAACTCGATTCCGGCCATCAGGCCCAGACCGCGGCAGGAAGCGAGAATGGAGGACGGCAAATCGAGGTCGGAAAGCAGCTCTATCAAATATTCGCCCAGCTCCGCGCTGCGTGCGGCCAAATCCCTTTTTTCAATTTCCTTGATTTGGGCCAGGGCCATGGCGCAACCGACGGGATGGCCGAGGTAGGTGCTGGTGTGAATGGCCTCGCCGCGCGATGCCGGCCAGGCGGCATCCATGATGTCCGCCCGCCCGACGCAGGCCGAGAGCGGGAAGCCGCCGGTGAGCGCCTTGCCGAGGCAGATCAAATCGGGCACCACCTGGCTGTGTTCACAGGCGAACCATTTTCCGGTGCGCCCGAAGCCGGTGTAAACCTCGTCGAGGATGAGCAACGCGCCAAGATCGTCGCAAATCTTCCGCAACATGGGCAGGAATTCCTTGGGCGGAACGTGAATGCCGCCGCGGCCCTGGACCGGTTCGACGAGGATGGCACCGATCCATTCGCGGCGGAACAGGCGGCGAATGATCCATTCGATGGCCGAGACTTCGCCGGACTTGGCGGGGAATTGAACAAAGTGACCGAATTCGCGAAGCTGGGAGTGAAACGGGCCACGGAAAAATTCACGATGCGTGGCATTGAGCGCGCCGTAGCCGAGCCCGTGGTACGCGCCGGTGAAGGCGACGACGCCCTGTTTGCCGGTGGCGAGCATGGCGGTTTTGAGCGCGGCTTCGACGGCTTCAAAACCGGAATTGCCGAAGATGACCTTCCCGGCGGCGGCCAGGGTCGGACGTCGGGTGTCGGAGGGTTTCCTCCAGCGTTCGAAGGTAATCCGGCTCAACTCGCGGGCGAGTTCCGCCTTGCGGGCCGACGGGTGCACGTCGCCCATGGCGTGCAGCAGCCGGGCCATTTGTTTTTGTCCGGCCCTGACCACCCGGGGGTTCGCATGGCCGGCAGCGGCGACGCCGAAGGCCGCCGTCAGGTCCAGGTATTTTTTCCCGTTGACGTCCCAGACAAAAACGTCGCGGGCGCGTTCCCAGACGATGGGCCACGAGCCGTTCCGCTCGATGAACACGATGTTGCGCGATTCATAATCCCGCAGCACGGCAAGCCATTGACGATTTTTGTTCACTAAACTCCCCGTTGTTCCGCCGGCCAGATGATTTTGTGCATCTGAACCTGAAACCGCACCGGCAACGCGTCGGCGATGATTCGTTCCGCCAATTCCCGCCGCGAAATCGGCGTCTGCCCAGCCGGAACCTGCTTTAACGATTTGTCCTGCTGTCCGGGCGCCAGTGGATGCACCCAGGAAATCAGCAGGGGACATACCAGATTCAGCCGGTGCCCGGCGATCTGCCGCCGGGCCCATTCATAGTCTTCAATCGTGCCGATGACGAATTTGATTTCGTCGGTCGCCTGGAGATGTTTGAGGTTTTCCCAGCGATTGCGGGCAACTTCGCCGCTGCTGGGGCACTTCAAATCCATGATCCGATGGACCCGCGGGTCCACAGCTGCGATGTCATGCGCTCCGCTGGTTTCGAGCAACACGGTGAAGCCGTCGTCGCAAAGCTGTTTCATCAGCGGCAGCGAATTTTTTTGGAGCAGGGGTTCGCCGCCGGTCAGCTCGATTAGCGGAAGTTGAGGGTTGAGGGTTGAGGGTTGAGAGTCCGAAAACGGATTGGCGAGTCGCAATACTCGGGCACGAATCTCTCCCAGCGACATTTTTTTGCCTTCGGTAAAGGCGTAGGCGGTGTCGCAGTAGGAGCAGCGCAGGTCGCAGGCGGTGAGGCGGATAAAAATGCAGGGCAGACCAGCGAACGTGCTTTCGCCCTGCAAACTCAAGTAGATTTCATTGAGGACCAATGTGTCGGACACCCCGGCAGTGTAGCGCCCCGCGGCTAAAAAGAAATCGCGATTGCCTAAATTACGGAAAGCGTCAACCATCCGGAAAACAATCTTAGGATCATGTTTCGGCTTCCATCCTTGCTGTTCGTGACAGCGGTCTTGGCCGCCGGGGCCGAACCGGCGCCGATAAAGGACGCAGCATTCCCAGTCACTATCCGGGTCCGCGCGGACCAGCCATTGGGCGGATGGAAGCCGATCTGGCGATTTTTCGGCGCCGACGAGCCGAATTACGCCACCCTGCCGGATGGGCGGAAACTGATGGGCGAACTCGGCCAATTGCGGACGAATGATGTCTATTTTCGAACCCACAATTTACTGACCAGTGGCGACGGCACACCGGCCTTGAAATGGGGCTCAACCGGCGTCTATTCCGAGGACGCCGCGGGCAGGCCGGTTTACCATTGGGCGATACTCGACCGGATATTCGACAGCTACCGCGCCGCCGGGGTGCGGCCGTATGTCGAAATTGGGTTCATGCCGGAGGCGCTGTCGGTCAAGCCGCAGCCTTACCAACATCATTGGACGCCGCAGGCCCGGTACAACGAGATCTTCACGGGATGGGCTTATCCCCCGAAGGATTATGCGAAGTGGGCAGAACTGGTTTTTCAATGGGCGAAGCACGACGTGGAACGGTACGGCCGGGATGACGTGGCGAAATGGTATTGGGAAACCTGGAACGAGCCGAACATCGGTTACTGGCAGGGCACGCCGGAGGAGTTTTTCCGGCTGCATGACAACGCGGTGGCCGCGGTGCGGCGGGCGCTGCCGGAAGCCCGGGTCGGCGGCCCGGATTCGGCGGGCGGCGGCACGAAGTTCCTGCGCGAGTTTTTGGAACACTGCCTGCAGGGCACCAATTTTGCCACCGGCCGGGTCGGCACGCCGCTGGACTTTATCGCGTTTCACGCGAAAGGGGCGCCGGTCTTCACCAATGACCACGTACGGATGGGCAGTGCGAACCAGTTGCGCAACATGGAATCGGCGTTCAAAATTATTGCGTCGTTTCCCCAGTTGACAAACAAGCCGGTGATTATCGGCGAATCCGACCCGGACGGCTGTGCCGCTTGTCAGGGGGACCAGCTAGGTTATCGCAATGGCGCCATCTATGCCAGCTACACCGCCGCGACGATCACGCGGGCCCTGCAACTCGCCGAGCGCCACGGGGTGAACCTGGAAGGTGCACTGACTTGGGCGTTTGAATTTGAAGGCCAGCCGCTGTTTGCGGGGTTCCGCGTGTTGGCCAGCGGCGGCGTCGATCTGCCGGTCTTCAATGTTTTCCGGATGTTGAGTCAATTGAGCGGTCAACGGCTGGCGGTTGAAAGCGACGCAGCGGTGCCGCTGGACTCCATCCTGAAAGACGGCGTGCGCGGCCCGGCGGATGTTTCAGCCGTGGCAACCCGGGAACAGAACCGTCTGTGCATTCTTCTATGGCACTATCATGACGACGACCTCCCCGGGCCGGAAGCGGACGTGGAACTGACGCTGGCGGGGCTGCCGCCCGAAATTCACACGGCGCGGGTCGAGCAGTTTCGAGTTGATGCCCGACACAGCAACGCGTTTGCCGCCTGGCAATCCCTGGGTTCACCCGCCCGTCCCACGGCGAATGAGCTTGCCGCGCTGGCGATGGCCGGGCAGCTCACCCGGCTGGAGCCATCGGAACAACTGCACATCACGAACAGTCAGACCAGCTTGCGATTGCACCTGCCACGGCAGTCAGTGTCATTGCTTAAGATTCAATGAGAACAGTGATGCTTTGGCCGTAACGGCGTCTCCCGGGGAATTCTGCGCGTCGCTGCAAAATGATCCAGCGCGGTAAATTTCCCGAGGCGATAGCTTTGCCGGATGGCGGCAGTGACGTAGCGTTTGCCAAGGCCGACGGCGCGGGGCAAGGCGTAGCCCAACGCCAGCGCCGCCGTAATCGCCGCCGAATAAGTACAGCCGGTGCCGTGCGTTGACACGCCCCGGACAAATGGCGCGCTCAACAGCCATTCGGCCCGCCCGTCAAAAAGGATATCCACCGCTTCGCGCGCGGCGCGGAGGTGACCGCCTTTGATGAGCACCGCTGTTCCATAGCGCCGCTGCATTTCCCGCCCCGCGGCGCGCATTTCCTCAATGGACGACGGCTTCCACCCCAACAACGCCCCGACCTCGTCCAGGTTGGGGGTGATGAGCGCCGCCAGAGGCAGCAATTTTTCCGTCAACTGCTTTTCCGCCGCCGGTTTGAGCAACCGCGCGCCACTGGTGGAAACCATGACCGGGTCCACCACCAGCGGGACCGACCGGTTAACCTTCTGTTTCTTGAAATATTCGGCGACGACCTGAATGAGATCGGCCGAGAACAGCATGCCGGTTTTTGCCGCGCGCGGCGGCAATTCCTCAAAGACCGCCTCGATCTGCCGCCGCAGCATGTCCGGCGGGCACGGTTCCACCGCAAGAACGCGCCGGGGATTTTGCGCCGTCAGGCAGGTGATGGCACTGGTGCCGTGAACGCCGAGCGCCGCGAAAGTTTTCAAATCGGCCTGGACCCCCGCGCCGCCACCACTATCGGAACCGGCAATGGTCAGCGCCACCGGGCGCTTTGCGCTTCGTAACATGACCGGAACTTAACGGTGCCGGTGGGGAACCGCACGGAAAAACCAGCTCCCGCGCCGCAGCCGCTTCCGAGGTTCAGGCGTGGGCCTTGCCCGAGGTGGTGACGCGGAGCAGCAGGTTGTTCAACTCCTGCATCCGCGGCGGCTTGCCGATCACGGCGTCCACCTCCGGGGCGGTTTCTCCATCATCCCGCATGGTTGTGCCCCATCCGGTCATCATGATGACGGGAGTGCCGGGCGATTCGGTTTTGATGGTCCGGGCCACATGATGTCCATCAATGTCCGGCATGCCCAGATCAGTGATGACCACTTCGTAGGGCTGCTTTTTCCGGATCGCTGTGCGGAACATTTCCATGCCGTCCTTGCCGCCGGAAGCCACCATAACCCGGTGATTGAAGTGGGTCAGACAATCGTTCAAGAGTTGCCGGACTTGCGCGTCATCGTCAATGCAGAGGATGTTCAGCGAACGATTCTGTTTATCGCGGAGCTGAGAATCCCGCGCGGCCGCGGTGGTTTTTTCCCGGATGGGGAAAATGAGCCGGACGCATGTGCCGCAACCGGGGGCGCTGTCGATTTCGATGTTGCCGTCGTGACGTTGCGTCATGCCATAGACCATCGCCAATCCGAGGCCCGTGCCGCCGCGCTGCGCTTTGGTGGAAAAGAAAGGCTCGAGGCAGCGTTGCCGGGTTTTTTCGTCCATCCCCACGCCGTTGTCCCGGACTTCGACCTGGATCAGCCGTTCGCCCTCCCCGTTCTGGTCTGCCGCCGGGCGGGTGAGCGAGCGGGTGATAAAGGTGATAGTGCCGCCCTGCGGGAGGGCGTCCACGGCATTAAACACCAGATTGATCAAAGCTTCCCGGAGTTCCGAGGGATCGCTCTGCAGCGCCGGCAGGTTAGGTTCGAGTTCCTGCTGGATCTGAACGGAAACCCCGTCGCGTTGCGGCAGGTCGCGCCAGCGCGGCCGGGTGAGTTCGATCACTTCGGCAATGGTCCGGTTGACATCCACCTCGGTCAAGGGTTCCGTTTCAGAACGGCGGCGATAAAATTCCCGCATGCGGGCGACAATTTGCGCAATATCTCCACCTGCCTGGTTGATGGTTTGCAGATAATGCCGGGAGACGTCGGGCAGGTTCGGCAAAGTGTTGAGCAACAGCTCCGAGTAGGCAACGATGGGGGACAAGGCATTGTTGATGTCGTGGGCCACTCCGCTAGCCATCTGCCCCAGCGCCCGGAGCCGTTCTTGCTGCACCACCACCTGTTGGGTGCGGCGCAGTTCTTCATAGGCCTTTTGCAGCCCCTCGGTCAGGCGCACCTGGTCGTAAAGGCTGCGGCATTGTTCCTCAGTGGTAATGACTTTGACCTGCAGGGCTTCCTTCTCCGAACGGACGGCGGCTATTTCCGCCAGCACCTGTTCGTTTTTATAACGGACTTCTTCCAGAACCAGCACAATCATGCTGACCGCAATGAAAAGCTGCAGCACGGCGGCCACGAAGAATCCGGCACTGTACAGGTGTTGATCCTGCTGGGACAAGGGATAGCTTCCGAGATAGAGGCCCCAGAGCAGGAATCCCAGGGACAGCATGCCGGCGCCGACAAATGGCATTTTCTTGCGCAGCCGGTAAAAGCTGACGCCGGCAAACACGCTGCTCAAACCGAGCAGAAAGAAAACCGGAATTTGCATTTCCAGTTTCCGGATTTTGGGATCCAAAGCATCCGTCAAAACCAAGGGGCTGACGAAGGTCCAGACCAGCAGAAACAACATGAAGAGGCCGAACAGCCGTTGCCGCACGGGGATGCTGAGAAAGCGCAGGCTGCCCCAGAGCAGGAACACCGCTGAAACCGCCACACAGCACTGTTTGAGCTTGAACATCAACCCGTCCAATGACGCATCCGGGAATTTAAGGCCCAAGGTCAGCCACAAGGCATAAAAGAGCCACGCCGTGGTCCAGACGGTGAAATACTCCCGCTTGGTGTAATGGTTCAGGTAATAGAAAAGACCCACCAGCAACCACACGCTCAACAACGATACCATCAGCGCTGCTTGCAGGTATTGCTTCGAGAAATCCATCTCCACGCCTAAAATGTTCATCGCCTCGTCTCCGGTTGCACTTCAATTCATTCGAACCTCCGGCCACCCCCCACTGCCCCCTGGCAGTCGCCCGCTTTGGCAAATCTGCTGCGTTTCATCACGCGCAGTTCAAAGACAGGTTTCGTCATGTGTTTCGACGTACTCGGGCTGGATAAAGCAATTTTCGGGCCGACTTAAGGCCGGATTTTTGACCACTTTCGCTTTCGCCCTTTTTTGAACCCGTTTATAGTCAGGCGCATGGACAAAAAGCAGGTTTCAGCAATTCTAGTGGAGATCGGTACTCTGCTGGAATTACAGGGGGAGAATCCGTTCAAGACCCGGGCTTATGTGAACGCCGCCCGGACTTTGGAAAACCTGGACAGGCCATTGGAACAACTAGTGGCCGAAAAGCGGCTCGGGGAGATCCAAGGGATTGGGGAAGCCTTGGAACGGAAAATCACCGAATTGGTGGAAACCGGCAAACTCGCCTACTACGACGAATTGAAGGCCTCGATCCCGCCCGGCTTGGTCGCCATGCTCGACATTCCCGGGCTGGGGCCGAAGAAGATCCGCACGCTCCACCAGGAACTGGGGGTGGACTCGGTGGAGAAACTGGAGGCCGCCTGCCACAGCGGCAAGGTCGCTGCCTTGGCTGGTTTTGGCGAAAAAACGCAGTCCAATTTATTGGCGGGAATCGAGCGCCGGCGAACGTATGCCTCAAAGCATCTGTTAAGCGATGCCTGGGGCGCCGCCGAACCGTTGCTGGAGCGTTTGCGGGGCCACCCCGACGTCATTCGCTGTAGCGCTGCCGGCAGCTTGCGGCGAAGCAAGGAGGTGGTCGGCGACCTGGATTTGCTCGCCTCCTCGAAAAATCCGGCGGCGGTGATCGCCGGTTTCGTGGCGCAACCCGGCGTGGCCAACATCATTGCCCGCGGGGAAACCAAGGCGAGCGTGGTTTTGGAGGGAGGCGTCCAGAGCGATCTGCGCGTGGTGAGCGACACGGAATATCCTTTTGCGCTGGCGTATTTCACCGGCAGCAAGGAGCACAACATCGTCATGCGCCAGCGGGCCATCCAGCGCGGCCTGCGCCTTAACGAGTACGGACTCTTCCGGTCAAAGACCGAAACGCGCGATCCGAAATTACGCATTCCCTGCCGCGACGAGGCGGAGATTTTTGCGAAGCTGGATTTGCCATTTATTCCTCCCGAACTGCGGGAGGATTGCGGTGAATTTGCGGCCGGCGAAAAAAACGAGTTGCCTCGATTGGTGGAATGGACGGATCTGAAAGGGTCATTGCACAATCACTCGACGTGGAGCGATGGCCACCAACGGCTGGAAGACATTGCGGCGTACATGGACGAACTCGGCCTGGAATACTGGGCCATTACCGACCATTCGAAGTCGTCCTTTCAGGCCAACGGACTCGACGCCCGGCGCGTCCGCGAACAGATCAAGGAAATCAGCCGGATCAACCATCGCCTGGCCGAGGCGGGCCGTGACTTCCGGTTGCTGACCGGGACAGAGGTGGACATTTTGCGCGACCGGCTGGACTTTGACGACGAGTTGCTGGCCGAGTTGGAAGTGGTGGTGGCCAGCTTGCATGTTCCCTCCAATAGTGAAGCCGAAAACACGAAGCGGCTGATCCGGGCGGCGGAAAACAAATTAGTTCACTTCCTCGGCCATCCCACCGGCCGGTTATTGTTGGAGCGCGAACCTTATCCGGTGGACCTGCCAGCGGTCATCGACGCCTGTGCTGAAACCGGAACCTGGATCGAGCTGAACTGCAATCCCTGCCGCATGGATATGGACTGGCGGTCATGGCCTTACGCCAAAAGCAGGGGGGTCAAATGTGCGATCAATCCGGACGCGCATTCGAACGAACAAGCCGGTTTTCTCAGGTTGGGGGCGGGCATTGCGCGCAAAGGTTGGTTGGAACCAACCGACCTGGTAAATACTCTCAATATGAAATCGCTGCATAAGGCGTTGGCCCGCAAGCGCCTGAACCGTTAAGCCGAACCTGTTTACCAAACGGTTTAAGCCGCGCAGATAAGCGAAAAAATGCTTTGACTGTTTTTGCCATTCATGGTTAACGTCATGCGAGCAGCTTGAATCATCAACCAATTGGCGCTAAAAAATTGAATGATAACAGGCTAGAGCGGTCGAAACCATGAACCGGTGCAATCGCGATATGAAGAACCTTTTTGTCTCTGTGGGACTAATAGCCGCTGGAACAGCAGGCCTTCAGGCTGCGTATGCCCCTGATGCAAATACAATGACGGCTGCCAAGGTGTGGAGCGTTGCGGGAACGCTGCGGGGATTCTACGACAGCAATTACCAGACCTCCCAGTCAGCCAAAGGGAGCTGGGGCTTTGAACTATCGCCCCAGGTAAACTTGAACGTCGCGCTGCAGCAAACCGAGTTGGGCGCGCGTTTCACCTTCGGAGCGTATTATTATCAGGAGCGCGAGCATTTGAATCAGGATCCTTGGGATGAAACTTATGAAAGCGATATCTGGCTGGACCACGCGTTCAGCGAGCGCTGGCAGACGCGCGCCTCGGATTCGTTCGTAGTGGGGCAGGAGCCGGAATTGATCGATCCCAGCACTTCGGTTCCCACCCGGGTGAACGGTAACAATCTTCGCAACACCGGTAATTTGTCTGTGAGCACGGTCTGGACCAGGCTGTTCAGCACCCAGGCGGGTTACGCCAACTCAATTTTCCTTTATGATAACAAGGACGGGACGGCGGCCGATCCCAGTTTGGCCGGCATGCTGAACCGGATGGAACAGTATGTGAATTTGGATTTGCAGTGGGAAGTGGCGCCCCAAACCATGGTGTTTATCGGAGGGATGTTTGGGTGGGTGGACTACAATGGCGACGAACCGATCGGCTACAAGACTCCCACCACTTATTACTACAGCGACGCTCGCAACAGCCGTTCCTATTTTGGCTATGTCGGCGCCCAGCACAGCTTGATGGCGAACTTGAGCTTTAACGGAAGGGTCGGCGTTCAGTACACTGACTTCTACAACGATCCGGCAGGCACTACCTCGACCACTCCCTATGCTGATATTTCCCTGACCTATACCTATCTGCCGGGCTGTTACGCCCAGTTCGGCTTCACCCAGACGCAGAACGCCACTGACACGACAACTCAAGGCGGCAATGGCAATCTCACGTTAAGCACGGAGAGCTCCACGGTTTATGCCTCGCTCAATCATAAACTGACCCCCAAGTTGTTGGGCACCCTCATCGGGCGCTGGCAACATGCCGTGTACAACCAGGGCGCCTATAATAGCGACGCGAACGAATACTACAGCCTGGGCGTCAACCTCTCATATACCCTCACCCCGCATTGGTCCGCGGAAGCCGGCTACAACTTCGACGATCTGCAGTCCCCTGTTCCGGGAAACGAATACAATCGTAACCGGGTGTATTTGGGGGTTTCGGCCGCTTATTAGCCAGCTGTGTCAATTCACATTTTTTGAACGTTTAGGAGGAAGCCGGGTCACTATTCTGGCTTCCATTATTTTTTCGATATATGGATTCATCGCAAACTCAGCCGCAACCGGAGAACCGGCTGCATTTTCTGGACTATTGGCGCATCATCCGGATTCGCAAGGCCATCATCATCACGGTCTTCCTGATTACAGCCATTGTTGCTACGGCGGTGACCTTCTTGTTACCCGAATCCTACGCCAGCACTGCCCGGATCAAAATCGAGCCCAACATCGTGACCGATATCCCCGGAGTGACCGGCACGATGACCATGTCGCCTTACGACCCCTACTTTATCCAGACAGAATTTGAAATCATCCAGGATCGCGTGGTTCTGGGGAAGGTCATTGAAAACCTCAATTTGAACGTCGAGTGGGGCAAAAAATACTACGGGGGCGAAACGCTCAAAACTCCCGAAACCATGGAATTCCTCAAACGGCGAATGAGCCTGATACCCGTGCGCAATACCAAGCTCATTGAAATCACGGTTTACAGCGAAGATCGTAATGACGCCGCCCGGATTGCCAACGCCATAGCCGAAACCTATAAGACGTACCGCCTCAAACAGCGCGAGCAACTCACGCTGAATGGCATCAAGGCTTTGGAGGACCAATTCAAATCTGAAGAAGAGCGCATCCAGTCAGCTCAGACGAATGTGGACAACCTGCGCAAGGAACTGGGCATAAACGATACCGACCCCAATTCGATCAATCCCAGCCCGACTCTCACACAGGAGCAATTGCGCAATTACAACGCCATGCGGCTGGAAGGCGAGACGCGGTACATGAAGCTGGAGAAACAATTGACCCAGCTTAAGGTGCTTGACCGCCAAAAGTTGCGGGATGTTCTGCCCACGGTAATTCCCGATACAGCGCTGTCTGATTTGCTGAACAAGCTGCACGAGTCGCAGCAGACTTACGTCACCTTGACCAACGATTATGCCCCAGCCGATCTGCACATCACCCGCGTTCAATCCATGATCGATGAATTGAACCGACAGGTGGACGATCGGGTCGCCGGCATCATGGCCGCTTTGGAGAACCAGGTGCAATCCGAAAAGGCGGCTTTGGATGCGCTCACCGCCTCGCTCGAGCAAGCCAAGACCAATGACCAGGCTGAATCAATTCGCGGCCAGCCCTACTGGGAGGCCAAACGCCGGCTGGCCAACATGATTGATTTTAACAAATTGCTGGCCGCCAAGATCGAGGCGACCAAGCTCGATCTGAGGATTCCCCAAAGCTCGATTGTTGAGATCACTGGTCAGGCCGAACCGGGTGAGACTCCGGTCAAACCCAACAAGACGTTAAACATCATCCTGGGGGTGATCATCGGTTTGATTATGGGAGTTGGGCTGGCCTTCTTCATCGAGTACTTGGATACCAGCGTCAAGACAATTGACGAAGTCGAACGCGCGTTTCAGGCCCCCGTGCTCGGGGTCATCCCGCAAAACGTCGGCTACCTGGTAGATGAAGGGCCCGAAAGCCCGCACGCCGAGGCTTACCGCGTATTGCGCACCAATATCCTCTTTTCCCGCAAGGACGAAAAGCTCAATACCATTGTGGTCGTCAGCGCCGGCGCGGGTGAGGGCAAATCCATTACGACCGTCAATCTGGCCACTGTGTTTGCCCAAGCCGGCCAGCGGGTTCTGGTAGTGGATTCAGACCTGCGTCGGCCCACCTTGCATAAGGTGCTGCGGGTCAGTAACAACCTTGGGCTGACCAACTATCTACTGAAGCAAAACAAACTCGAGGAAGTCATCCAACCCACGGCGGTGGCGATGCTTGATTTCATGGCCAGCGGGAAGCTGCCCAGCACCTCGATGAGCATCCTCGGCTCGGCCCAGATGAAGGAAATGGTCGCCGAATTGAAACAGCGCTACGACTTCATTTTCTTTGACTCGCCGCCGGTTTTGGGTGTCAGCGACGCGTCGGTCCTCGCCAGCGAGGTGGACATGGTCATCCAAGTGATTCAATACCGCCGCTATCCTCAGCCCATGAGCATCCGCGCCAAGCAACTGATCGAAAAGGTCGGCGGCAATCTGATTGGCATCCTCCTCAACAACATCAACATGTCGCAGGATGAAAGTTACTACTACTACACCGGTTACTACCATGGTGGTTATTACTATACCCGCACCGAAGACGCCGAACCTGTCGACAAGCCGAAAGCTGGCGAAGACGTTGACATCGTTGATATAAAACAAAAGTATTGATTGTGCGCGCCGTTTCGCGAGGATAGGGGGATGATGAAATCACTTTGGAGAGTGTGGAGTCTGGTTTTTTTGGCCGGCGGCCTCCTGCTCGGGGGCCTCTTGTTGACCGGATGTTCGTCCTCATCGATAGATCCCATTTTTTCGGAGAATCCCATGTCGCCGGACGGATCCGGTTACTCCGCCTCCAGCTATACGAACTCGGAAGCAGCCCGTCTTCACGTCGGTGATATGGTCACCGTCACTTTGACCGGGCCCCCCGAACCAATCGAGCCGCATACCGAGGCCATCAAGGAAGATGGCACCATCACCCTGCCCAGCATCGGTCACGTCCCGGCCGCCGGCAAGACCACCGGGGAACTCCAGAACGAAATCCACGATCTTTACGTGCCGAAGTATTACCGCCATCTGACGGTCACCGTGAACACCGGAGATCGGGTTTACTACGTTACCGGTGAGGTCCGGCAACCCGGTCGCCAGCTTTACGGCGGCCAAATGACCGTCACCAAGGCCATCACCACTGCCGGTGGATTCACCGACTTTGCCAACCATAAAAAGGTCTGGCTCATTCGGTCCGGCGGCCAACGGGTGAAAGTCAACTGCGACAAGGCTTTCCAGGATCCATCCCAGGACCCGATCGTCTATCCCAACGATCAGGTTCAGGTTCCCCGCCGGATTTGGTGATGATTCAGTTCAACATCCTGGCCGGCAAAAAGGCGGGCGCCCAACTGGCCGCCCGCCATTTTCCTTTTCGAATCGGACGCGCTCCGGGCAACGAGCTGCAATTGGACGATGCCGGCATCTGGGATCAACACCTCATCGTGGAATTTGACCGGCAGCAAGGATTACGGCTGGCAACCGCTCCGCTGGCTCTGGCTGCGGTCAACGGCAAACCGGTCGAAACCGTCACCTTGCACAACGGCGACATCATCACCCTCGGCTCGGCCAAGCTCCAGTTCTGGATCGCCGCCGCCCAGCAGCAGAGCCTCGGGCTGCGTGAAGCCGTGGTCTGGTCACTGCTCGCTGCCGTCACGGCCGGTCAATTCGCTCTGATTTACTGGCTGCTCCGCTAATGCCGGAAATGGCGCACTCCGGTGAATACCATGGCCAGGTTTCGTTCATCTGCCGCCGCGATCACTTCGGCGTCACGCATCGATCCGCCCGGCTGGATGGCCGCCGTCGCCCCCGCCTCGGCTGCAGCAATCAAACCATCGGCAAACGGGAAGAACGCGTCGCTGCAAACCACGCTGCCTTTTAGCGACAACCCGGCCTCGCCCGCCTTCCAAACTGCAATCCGGCTGGCATCCACACGACTCATTTGCCCCGCGCCGATGCCCAGGGTTCGGTCTGCGGCTGCATAAACGATGGCATTCGACTTCACGTGCTTTACCACCCTCCAGCCAAACATCATTGCCTGCCATTCAGCCTCCGTCGGCTGCCGCCGGGTGACGACTCGGAAATCTGCACGCACCGCCGCCCGCAAATCCCGCTCCTGCAATAGAAAAGAATCGGCTCCGACGCTGCGCAAATCCAGCACTCCGGGTTGCCGCGGCGATTTCAACAATTTCAGCAGTCGCAGGTTCTTCTTCTTTTGCAGGAGGCTCAGCGCTTCCCCGGCAAAGTCCGGCGCGACAATGACCTCGCTGAAAATTTCTGCAATCGCTTTGGCGCAGGCACCCTCCAGCGGTTGATTGACGGCGATGATGCCACCAAACGGCGCCTGTTTGTCAGTGGCAAAGGCCTTCTCCCATGCCTCAATCAGGCTGGGGCCCTGCCCGACACCGCAAGGATTCGTATGCTTCAAAATCGCGAGCGTGGGTGGGGCGCCGGAAAACTCATCAATCAAAGCCGCCGCCGCCGTCAGGTCCAGGATGTTGTTGTAGGATAATTCCCTGCCGTGCAACTGCCGGAAATAATCGTTGAACCGACCGTAGAGCGCCGCTGCCTGATGCGGATTTTCGCCATAGCGCAGTGGCTGCGCCAGCGGCGCACAAAGGTCGAGCACCGCCGGTAGACCCGCGGCTGGCTTGCTCCGGAATTCCCTTTGCAGATGCGCAGCAATCGCGCCGTCGTAGGCGGCAGTACGGGCAAAAACCTTGGCTGCCAGTCGGCGCCGGAGTTCCAGCGTGGTATCGCCGTTTGCGGCAATTTGGCCGGCAACGGTGGAGTAATCCGATGGGTCCACCACCACCGTAACGCTATCGTGGTTTTTGGCGGCGCTGCGGAGCATGGAAGGGCCGCCGATATCAATGTTCTCAATTGCGTCATGCAGCGCGACATCCGGTTTGGACACAGTTTGCTCGAACGGATAAAGGTTCACCACGACTAGATCAATCGGGGCGATGCCGTGGGTTTGAACCGCCGCCTCGTGGGCCTGGTTGCCACGAATAAACAGCAGCCCGCCGTGGACTTTCGGGTGCAAGGTCTTCACGCGGCCATCAAGCATCTCGGGAAAGCCGGTGTGGTCGCTGATGTCTTTTACCGTCAGGCCGGCCTCGCGCAAAATTTTGGCCGTGCCGCCCGTGGAAATGAGCTCAATGCCGGCCCGGACCAGGATTTGGGCGAACGGCACCAACCCGGTTTTGTCGGAAACGGAAACCAACGCCCGCTGAATTTTCGCCATGCCCGACAACATCCCAAAGCCGGCGATTTCGTCAACGGCAAATCACGGGCTGGCGAAGGAGCCGGGCTGCAACATCTCCGCGCCGATGGCCCGTTCGAGCCGGGCGCGCGCGGCGTCGTAATCGTGCAGGGCTTGGACTTCCGTCGTCCGGGCCTGCGTGAGCGACGTCTGCGCGTCGAGCACGTCGAGCTGGGTGCCGGTGCCGGCATCGGCACGGGCTTTGGCTTCACGCAGCGCTTCCTCGGCCTCCTCCTGCACCTTGGTCTGCGATTCCAAGGTCTCCCGGGCGGTGAGGAAATCGGAATACGTCGTGCGCACCTCCAGTTCGATTTGCCGTCCTTTGTCCTCCAAGTCGGTTTTGGATTTGGCATAATTCGCCTTGGCCTGGATGACTTTGCCGCGCGTCAGCATCCCGTCAAAAAGGTCCCAACTTAATTGGGCGCCGACGTTATAGCCGTCGATTGAATGGTCCAACTCAACAGGGGGTGTGAATTGCGCGTTGATCCAGGTATAGCCGGCGAATACTGAAAGATTGGGCTTGTAGCCGGCCTTGGCCGTGACAACGCTTAAGCGCTGCAACTCCTCCGTCTGGCGCAACGCGATGAGTTCCGTGCGCCGGTCCAGCGCCTGCTGGATTGCCGCCGGCAAATCCACCGGATAGGGGGACGCATCGAGCTTGTCGGTCAGGTCCAATGGAATGTCCTCCCAGACCGCGCGGGGCAGGTTGTAACCGAGCAGGTTGCAGAGATTGTTCTTGGCGTTGCGGTAGCTGTTCTGGGCCTGGATCAGCGCCGGGCGCTGGTTGGCCAGGGCGACTTCCGCCCGCAGCACGTTGAGCTTGGGCACCGTCCCGGCGGCGTAACGGCGTTTCTGGTCGTCCAGTTCCTGTTGGAGCAATTCGACCGAGGCCTGGTTGACGATGATTTGTTGCGCCGCCAGCAGAACATCGTAATAAGCCAGCCGCACCGCCAGCAAGGTGTCATCCCGCACCGTCTGAAATTGGGCAATGGCCTGCTTCTTGGTGGCGGTGGCGGCTTTGAAAGCGGCCACCAGTTTTCCACCTTCGTAAATGGATTGAACGAGCTGGATATTCGCATTCCAGTTTTGGTCCGGCGAACTCGGCGCGTTTGGAAAATTCTCAATTGAACTCCGTTCGGTATCCTTGTATTGCCCCCTGGCCGACAGTTGCGGCAAGGCGACCGCCCGGGTCTGCACGACGACACCCTGCTGGGCTTCCAGGTCGTTCTTGGCCTTGAGAATGGTCCCATTCTGCTGCAGCGCGAGATTGAGACAATCGGCCAGCGACAACGGACGCGTAATCCAGTCGGGCACGCTGGCGTTGGTGTTGGTGTTTTGGGCCAGCGCCGTCCGGTTGCTCAGGCAGCCGGCGATGAGAAGAGTGAACACAAATTTTTTCATGGATAAATATCCGCTACCGGCGGTGTGCCGACAATCTGCGCGACCGCCGTTTGGCCTTTTCAGGTTCGGGCAAATGCCGCATGGCCGCAAGTGAGAATCGGGTGATATGGTCCGCCAGCGGTTCGACGGTGGATGCGTTCAGTGTCTGTTCGGGAAATAGTTGGGCCACCACCCGCCGGCAGTGATGGTAAAACACGCACTGGCTGACAATGCTCAGGCTGCACAGGCGGACGCGCTCGTCATCGGGGGAACGGCCGAGAATTTCGGCTACGATGCCGCCGAGTTGAGCCGCCATCGGCCGGATCCGCTCTTCCAGCAGCGCCTCCAGCGCTCCGGTCGGCTCGATCATCTCGCGCAACATCATTTTTCCAAACCACGCGGTCGGTTCTGGATCGGAAATCCGCAACAAGAAGGAGCGGACGAAGGCGTGCAATTTGACCGGCGCCGGCGTGGCGGCGTCGATTCCCGGTAGGAGCGGATACTTCTCAAAGGCCTGTTGCTGGGAATATCGCAGGACCTCGGCATAGAGCGTCTCTTTGTCGCCAAAGTGATAATTGACAGCGGCGATGTTGGCCCCGGCGCGCCGGCAGATTTCGCGGACGGTGGCCTGCCGGAAGCCGGCGGCGGCGAAGACCGCGCCCGCCGCCTCAAGCAACTGGCGGCGCGTTTCATCCGGCGACCCGACCTCCGGGGGAGGCTGCGGTTTCAAATCCATGTTTCAAACAGATAATTAAAACATTTGTTTGACATGTCAATCCTTTTTTTGTTAAGGTGCCGGCGGCTGGAACAAGGAATGATCATGCATCGCAACACGTTGACTTTGGGGCTGGCGCTCGCCATCGGGTTCGCGGCAGGTTGCTCGCCCCGCCCGGCTAACGTTTTTCAAGGCTACGTCGAGGGAGAGTACGTCTATACGGCGGCCCCCCTGGGCGGTGCGCTGACTAATCTGGCCGTGGCCCGGGGCGCAGAAGTGCAGGCCGGACAATTGTTATTTGAGCTGGAGCGCGGCTCCGAGGCAGCTGCCGTCCAGCAGGCCGAGCAAAATCTCGCGCAGGCCAAAGCCAATCTCGCCCTTTCCGAAGCCACCTATGCTCGCCGCCAGCAACTGCGCGATGGCCATCTCGAGGTGGTGTCCGCCGAGGAACTGGACCAAGCCCGGGCGCTGCGGGACGCCGACCGATCGCAAGTGGACGCTCAAACGGCCGCACTGGACAAGGCCCGCTGGTCATTTGACCAAAAGCAGCAATTCGCGCCGACCAACGCCTTGGTGCATGACACGCTGTACCGCCCCGGCGAATGGGTGGCGGCCGGCAAGCCGGTTGTCGTCCTCCTGCCCCCGGCCAACCTCAAGGTGCGGTTTTTCGTGCCCCAAGCCGCCCTGCCGAAAATCAAGCCCGGCCAGACCGTCCAGGTGACCTTTGACGGTGGACCCCACGCGTATCCCGCCATCGTCAACTATATCTCCACCCAGGCCGAGTTCACGCCGCCGGTTCTGTACAACCGCGAAAACCGCGCCAAGATTGTGTTCATGATCGAGGCGAAATGTACCCCCGCCGATGCGGCCGACCTGCGTCCCGGCCAGCCGGTGGATGTGCGAATCAGCCCGTGATGCCATGAGTGCGAACGACCTCGTGATTGACGTTCAGGGCATCACGAAGCGGTTTGGCGACCGCACGGTCGTTAATAACATCCCGATGCAGGTGCGGCGGGGCGAGATTTACGGCTTTCTCGGCCCGAACGGCAGCGGTAAGACGACTTTTCTCCGGATGCTCTGCGGCCTGCTCCGTCCCGATGGCGGCAACGGGCGTTGCCTCGGCTTCGATATCCGCCGCGAGTCCGGCGAGATCAAGAAAAACGTCGGGTACATGACCCAGCGGTTCAGTTTTTATGAGGATCTGACCATTGAAGAAAACCTGGACTTCATCGCGCGCATCTACGGTGTGCCGGAGCGCCGCGCCGCCGTGGAGAGAAGCCTGGAACGGCTGGGCATGACCGCCCGCCGCCGGCAGCTCGCCGGCACGCTTTCCGGCGGCTGGAAACAGCGACTGGCGTTGTCCGCGTGCCTCATTCACGAGCCGCAATTGCTGTTGCTCGACGAGCCGACGGCCGGCGTGGATCCGAAAGCGCGCCGCGATTTCTGGGAGGAGATTCATAAACTCGCCGCCGGCGGCCTGACCGTGCTCATCACGACGCATTACATGGACGAAGCCGAGCGCTGTCACCGGCTGGCTTACATCGCCTACGGCAACCTGCTCACCCGCGGCAGTGCGGCAGAGGTGGTGACAGCCGCCGGACTTACCACCTGGGAGGTCGCCGGCCCGGACCTGGCGGCGCTGGCGGAAAAAATCCGCGGCCGGCCCGGCGTGGAACAGGTGGTGGCTTTTGGCACGACCCTGCACGTGAGCGGCCGGGACGCGGAAAAGCTGCGCGCCAGCATCACGCCCTGGATGTCCGGCGCGTATCGGTGGGACCAAATCGAATCGGGCCTGGAAGACGTGTTCATCAGTCTAATGGAAGCCGCAAGGGACAATTACTCGTGAAACTGCACGAATTCAACTGGCGACGGTTCTGGGCGATTGTCGGCAAGGAATTCATCCAGATGCGCCGCGACCGCGTCACGTTCGCCATGATGATTGGCATCCCGATGCTGCAGCTCATCCTGTTCGGCTACGCCATCAATTCCGACCCGAAGCATCTGCCCACGGCGGTTTACGCGGCGGACCACAGCGTGTTTTCCCGAACACTTGTTTGGGGCTTGCGTAACAGCAGTTATTTCGACATCACCCACGAAGCCAGGAGCGAAGCGGAAATCCAAAAGATGCTCGCGCAAGGCACGGTCCAATTCGCGGTGCACATCCCGGTGGATTTCTCGCGCCAACTGCTGCGCGGCGAACGGCCCGAACTGCTGCTCGAGGCCGACGCGACCGATCCCTCGGCGGTCGGCTATGCAATTGGGGCCATCAATCTCCTGACCACCACCATTTTGGATCGCGATCTGACCGGCCCGCTCAAGGAGTTGTCGGGCCGCCCTCCGCCGTTCAACCTGGTGGTGCACCAGCACTATAATCCGGAAAATATCACCCAATACAATATCGTGCCGGGACTCATGGGCGTGATGCTGACGATGACCATGATCATCATCACCGCGCTGGCCATCACGCGCGAGCGCGAACGCGGCACCATGGAAAACCTGCTTTCGACCCCGGCCCGGCCCGGCGAGGTGATGATCGGCAAGATCATCCCTTACATCACCGTTGGCTATATTCAGGTCTTCCTGATTTTGCTGGCGGCGAAATTTCTGTTCGATGTGCCGATCGTCGGCAGTGTGCCGCTGTTGCTGGCGCTGACCTTCTTTTTTATCGCCGCCAACCTCGCCGTCGGCATCATGTTTTCGACGATCGCCAAAAACCAGCTGCAAGCCGTGCAAATGGCCTTCTTCTTTTTCCTGCCGTCGCTGCTATTGTCCGGTTACATGTTCCCGTTCCGCGGCATGCCAGGCTGGGCACAGGCCGTTGGCGAGATTCTGCCGCTCACCCATTATCTGCGGGTGGTGCGAGGAATCCTGCTGAAAGGCAACGGGATGGCGGAAATTGCGCCGGATCTTTGGCCGATTGCGCTGTTTTTGATTGGGATGCTGGCCATCGGCATCAAACGCTACCGGCAGACCCTGGACTGAACCGGGCAGTTCAAAGACATAATTTGTTGGTGTTCAACAAGTTCAAGTTCCCGGCCGTACTTGCAAATTGCGCCCGCTTCGGTTCTCATTTACCCGATGTGGCGATGGTGTTGCCTGATTTTAACCGGCGGACTGATGCTGGCCCGGCTTATTTCGGCTGGAGCGGAATCAGCCGAGGTTAATTTGGATTATGTGGCGCAACGCGCCTTGGAGCGGGCGCGCCTGCCATTCCGTTCGCCGCGCGCCGACCTGCCGAAAGTATTGCGGCAGGAAAATCTCGATTACGACAAGTACCGCGAGATCGAATTCCGACATGACCGGGCTTTGTGGGCGGCGGAGGATCGCCCTTTCCGTGTGGAGTTTTTTCATCCGGGATATCTCTACCAGGAACCGGTGCACATCTATGAATTCTCGGCAACCCACGTGCAGCCCATTCGCTTTGTTCAGGACTTCTTTAATTACCGCGCCTTGCGCTTTCAAAACCAGATTCCCGCCGACACGGGTTATGCCGGGTTTCGCCTGCTGCATCCCTTGAACGAGTCGAACAAGTGGGATGAAGTCGGCGCTTTTCTCGGCGCGAGCTATTTCCGGTTGCTGGGCAAGGGGCAACGTTACGGCCAGTCTGCGCGCGGGCTGGCGCTGGACTGCGGCGAGCCGGACCGCCCGGAGGAATTTCCCATTTTCACCGACTGGTGGCTGGGCAAGCCGCAAAAAGACGACGGTCAGCTCACGCTGTACGCTCTGCTGGACAGCGTCAGTTGCGCGGGTGCCTATCAACTGATCATTCGCCCCGGGGACAGCACGGTGGTGGACATCGAGGCGGTGTTGTTTTTCCGTGAAACGAACCTGGTCCATACCGTGAACACCAACCGGTTGGCACTGAAGACCATCGGTTGGGCGCCCCTGACGAGCATGTTTTGGTTCGGCAAAAACTCCGAGCGCAAGTTCGATGATTATCGTCCGGAAGTTCACGATAGCGATGGTCTGCTGGTGCGCATGGAAAACGGCGAGGTGTTCTGGCGTCCCCTGGACAATCCCCCCGTCATGCGCCACCAGGTTTTCGCCGCGCCGAACATCCGCGGTTACGGCCTGTTGCAACGCGAGCGTTCCTTTGCCGCGTACCAGGATCCCTTCAATCTGTTTCAACTGGAACCCAGCGTGTGGGTCGAAACGCGCGGCAACTGGGGCGCCGGCAATTTGCATCTGGTGGAATTGACGGCAAATTTCGAAGGTTTCGACAACATCGTGGCGTTTTGGGACCCGGACCAGAAGCCGGAGCCCCTGCGACCCTGTCGCTTCAGTTACACCCTCCGCTGGATGGGCGACACAACCAAATTGTCCGAGAACAAGGTTGTCGCCACGCGCGTGGGGTTGGATGCGGTCGGCTCGGACCACCGGCAATTTGTGATCGACTTTGACGGACCGGCGCTCGACGCCCTGCCCGAAACTGATCCGCCCGAGGCCATCGCCAACTGCAGCACCAACGCCGCCATCTACTTCAACCGGGTCCTTCGCAACAGTTATGCCGGGACCTGGCGGGCGATTTTGAAAATGCAGCCCAAGCCGGGCAACAACGACCCGGTAGATCTGCGCTGCACGCTGCAGAAGGGAACCAACGTCTTGAGCGAAACCTGGACCTACCAATGGAGTCCGCCATGAATGGCCTCGGCGCGCTGACCGATGCTTCCGGCCATCTGGCGGGCCGGCCGTTGGAAGAATGGAATGCGGCTTATGAAAAAGTGGAAAACTACTTCCACGCCCTGCGCGTCCGCAACAAGGTCCTGCTGGGACAACTCGTGCTCCGTGTGCTCGAACGCGCTGCGGCACGCGCGTCGGCCGAACCCACACGTTCTGCCACCCAGCTCGCGGCCGAGGAAATGGACCGGCTGGTGACCGATTGGTTCAGTGAAGTGCTGCAGACCTCCCCCTTGGGCAGCGACCAGACGCTTTCCACGCGCGGCCGGCTGGCGCTGCTGCTCGCCGACATGCCCGGGCGGTGGCAGGGACAATTTCTGCGGCCAGGACCCTGGCCGGAGGAATTCGTCAGCGCCATGCGCGATAGCTTTTTGCGCGCCGGGCCGGATTTTCAGCTTTCCAAGATGACGCCTCGTCCGTTTGATCTCGGTCCGATTGCCACGCTAACGCACCTGGGCCGGATTCCTTACCTCCGGATGATCCTGGCCTGGGCCAGCTTTGCCTTGCTGCTGATCGGGGTGTTTTGGCTCACCCACGGTGGTTTCGCACAGGTCATGAACTGGTTCACGCGGTTCTATCGCTGAAATGGCGGATGCCCCGAATATGATCGCCGCCCCGGCCCCGCGCTTCCGCCGCGGCTGGCGGTTATTTTTGTTTTACACCTCGGCTGTGCTGCTGACGGGAGCGGTATCGTGGCTGTTCGCCGACCTGCTCTGGCGCACCGGCTGGTCGGCTTCCCGCACGATGTTGCTGGCGTTGTTCACCATCCTGTTCCTGTTCATCGCGCTGGGCTGCATGCACGGGGTGTACGGTTTTTTCCTGCGCCGGTTCGGCACCCCGTGGCGCATCACGATCCTGAAAGAGTTTCGCAATCGGGACATCGCGGCCACGAGCACGGCGGTTGTCTTTCCGATCTATAACGAGGACGCGGTCCGGGTTTATGAGGGATTGCGCGCCACCTATGAATCGCTCGAGAAAACCGGGCAGTTGGAACGCTTCGACTTTTTCATCCTCAGCGATTCCACCAACCCGGACAAGCAGGCCGAGGAGGAACGTCGCTGGTGCGATCTGGCCCGCGAACTGGATGCGCTGGGCCGCATTTATTACCGCCGCCGCCTGGCCAACGAGGGTCGCAAGAGCGGCAACGTCCGCGATTTTCTCAACGCCTGGGGGCGCCGCTACCGGTATTTCATGGTCTGTGACGCCGACAGCGTCATGCGCGGGGAAACGCTCGTGGACCTGGTGAAGCTGATGGAGGTCCATCCGACCGCCGGCATGATTCAAACGGTGCCCGCGGTGGTGAATGCCGAATCGTGGTTCGGTCGCATGCAGCAGTTTGCCAACCGCCTGTACGCGCCGGTGTTCATCGCCGGCTTGAATTACTGGGCGCTCGACCATGGCAATTACTGGGGCCACAACGCCCTCATCCGCACCGAACCGTTCATGCAGTTTTGCGATCTGCCGCAACTCCCCGGCCGGAAGCCCTTTGGCGGCCAGATTCTGAGCCATGATTTCGTGGAAGCCGCCCTGATGCTGCGCGAAAACCGCGAAGTCTGGTTCGCCTACGATCTCGAAGGCAGTTACGAGGAAGTGCCTCAAGGCATGATTGAAAATGCCCAGCGCGAACGCCGCTGGTGCCAGGGCAATCTGCAGCACGGCCTGGTGCTGTTTGCCCGCGGATTGCGGGGGGCAAGCCGCCTGCACCTGTTGCTGGGCATCAGCGGGTACCTGGCCGGCCCGCTCTGGCTGGCGTTTTTGCTCACCTATAATTGGATCCGCTGGTTCCAAACGTACACCGGGCTGTCGGACATCCCCCCCGTTCATGCCTACACGCGTTATCTCAATCTAAGCGGTACCGCGCATGCCCTCCTGATCTTCGTCATCTGCATGGTTGTCATCATGCTGCCCAAGGTGCTCGCCTTGATTGAACTGGGTTACGATCCCCGGCGCCGCCGGGCGTTTGGCGGCCTGCGGTGCGCCACCGTGAGCGTGGTGGCCGAAACGATTTTTTCCACACTCCACGCGCCACTGCTGATGCTCTGGCACACGCGTTTCGTCATTACCAACTTGCTCGGTGTCAGCGTGGGCTGGAGCCCGCAAGTCCGCGACGCGGACGGCACCGCGTGGAGTTATGCCGTTCGGCGGCACTGGGGACATACGTTGATCGGGCTGGTGTGGGGTTGGTTCATGTGGCAGCTGGGACCGTCCTTGTTTTGGTGGTTCACACCGGTGCTGGCGGGCATGGTGTGCTCCATTCCCTTGAGTGTGTTCACCAGCCGGCGCAGCCTGGGCGCCCGGGCCCGGAAATTCAGTTTGTTCCTTACGCCTGAGGAAATTGCGCCGCCGCCCGAACTGGTCGCCCTCCGCGCCAACATGAAGGTCCATGAACTGACCGAGGACACGTCACCGCGCCATCCCTACGCCGGGCTCGCAGAGATGGTGCTGGACCCGTACGTCAATGCCATTCATGTCACCCTGTTGCGTGAGAAACAACTGAATCCGGTCTATGTCGAACAACTGGTGGGACTGGGAGCGGGCACGCCCAAAGTCCGGGATCTGGGCGAAAAACTGCTGGTAAACGGACCGCATAAACTGACACTCGCCGAGCGGCAGCTGATCACATCCGATGCCCAAACCATGGTTTGGCTGCACCACGAGGCGTGGCTGCGCCCGGGCGAATCGCTCGCCCCTTGGTGGCGGGCCTCCATCCGCGTGTTCAGCCAGCGCGACCAGTCCTGACTGCACCCCCTCCCGTCCGCTATAACAGTCCCAAAGCGCGCTGCAATTCGGTGTCCGTGTTGTAAAAGTGCGGCGCAAAACGCAGATAATTTTGCCCCTGCCGGTCAGTGCGCAACGACGTGATGACGCCCGCCTCCGCCAGTTTTTTATGCAAGGCCACCAGATCCGAACCCGGGCGGTAGGCGGAGACGATGCTGCTGGCGTTGGCCGGCGTCGCATCCGCGTTCAACACGGTAAAGCCTTTCGTCTGCAAGGCAGGCACGAGTTGCGCGCGTTTGCGAAGCAGCTCCACCGCAATGTTCTCCACGCCGATTTCCTGCACCAGTTCCAGCGCGGCAATCAATCCCACCAGGCCGATCAGGTTGTGCGTCCCGGCTTCGTATTTGACCGCGCCGGAGCGGAAGACGATTTGTTCCTGCGCGACAAAGTTCGGATTCCGCACGTTGTGCCAGCCGTAAACCGGTGGTTTCAACTGATCCTGAAGCTCGCGGCGGACGTACAGCAGGCCGGCGCCGCACGGCCCGAGCAGCCACTTGTGCGCATCCGCCGCAAGAAAATCCACATATTCCACGGGGGTCGGGAACGCCCCCAGCGTCTGGATCGCATCCAGGCAGAACCAGATGCCGCGTTCACGCAGATATTTGCCGATGATTTGGTGTTCCAGCCGGTAACCGCTGATAAAGTGACAGGACGCCAGGGCGACCAACCGCGTGTTCTCGTCCACCTGCCCCATCACGTCCTGCGGCCGGATGACGCCCAAGCCGCGGGTGTTGAGGAGGCGGACCTCGATACCGCGCTCGGCCAGCGCCAGCCACGGATAAACATTCGAGGGATAATCGTCGTGGTAAATCAGAATGTTATCGCACTTGCGGAAATTCAAGCCCGCGGCGACAAAACTTAATCCGAGGGACGTCGGCCCGACGAGGGCGACTTCCTCGGGCTGGCAATTCAGCAATCGGGCGCCCAGCCGGCGGGCGTCTTTGAGCCGATGAATGACCAGAGCTTCCTGATCGCCGAGAGTGCCGCCGCGGGCGCATTCGGCCATGGCGTCGGCCACCCGGCGCGGTAAAGGGCAGACCCCGGCGTGTGCGAGAAAAATTTTCCCGCGGGTGACCGGAAAATCGTTTCGGCGCTGCTCCTCGCTGGCGAACCATTCAGCCAAAGTCATGCCGCGAAGTTAATTCGCCCGGGGCCGGTGCGCCAAGCGGAATCAGAATCCGTTGAGCACATTGGTAACCTGGCCAAAATAACCTGCGTAAAATTGGACGATTTTGTACGCGATGATCAGCGCCACCAGCAAATAAGCCAGCCGGGGCGTCCACTGGGCAAAGGCCTGCAGCTTCCGCGTCCCGTCTTCGTGGTAGAGCCGGTTCAGATTCCGGAGCGATTCATCGAGCTTGCCGCTGATTTCGCCGCTGGCATAAAGATTGGCAAACGATTCGGGAAACAGCGGACAACGGCGGACGGCTTCCGAAGGCATCTGGCCGGCGGTCACGCGCGGTTTCCAGGCGGCCACAGCCCGGCGCAAGGCCGGCGACCCGCTGGCCGTGGCCGCCATGTCCCAGGCTTCGAAGATATTGATCCCCGCGCTGATGAGCGCTTCCAGTGCCGCGGCCAGCCGGGCCAGGGCCAAATAACGCCGCGCCGTTCCCAGGATGGGAACCGCATGCAGAATCGATTCGATCACCGCTCGCCAGTTTTCGCCATGTTTGCTCTGGGTGGCGTAAATCAGGATCGCGACCGCGCCGTAAAGCGGGGCCAGGACCAGGGCCGCGCGGGCAAACAGGAACGACAGGCTGGCCCCGAACTGGGAGGCGGCAAAAGGCAGCACGATTAAGAAAATGAAGGCGGCCAGATGGATCAGCACGACCGGATAGATGAGCTGGCTGATCACCTGCTGAATGAGGCGGGCGCGTTCATTATAGTATTCGCTGAGCGCGCGGAAGCTGGCATCCAACCGCCCGCTTTGTTCGCCGGCGCCAATCAAGGCCACGTCGAACGCCGGCAGCCAGTCGAGCCGGCGCAAGGATTCGGCCACGGTTTCGCCTTTCGCCAGCTCGCCCAGCAGTTGCTGCAACGGCCGCCGATAGGCCGCGGCGGGCGGTGTGCGCTGGATTTGCTCCAGCGCGCGAAGGAGGGGAATTCCCGCGGAGGTGAGCTGCCCCAACTGCTGGTACAACTCGGCCCGCTGGGTGAATTGGCGGGGCGAGAGGATGAGCGGCATGACGCCGACGCGGGGTCAGACCGTAACCCGGTCGAGGCTGGTTTTGAAATCGCGTTTGCTGCGCGCGCCGACAATCTGGTCGGCCACCTGACCTTTGTTGAAGAGCAGGAGCGTCGGGATGGCGCGAATGCCGTACTCGGCCGCCAGCGCCTGTTGCTCGTCAATGTTGACCTTGCCGATCTTCACCTTGCCTTCATACTCGTCGGCGAGTTCATCCAGAAGCGGCGCGATCATCTTGCACGGGCCGCACCATTCGGCCCAGAAATCCACCAGCACCGGCACCGGCGACTGCAGAACCTGCTGCGCAAAGTTCTCTCCGGTCAGCGCGATAATCAGAGGCGAAGCCATACGTCAAAAAAAGTTGAGTTTACAGACTGCCCGGTCGCGGGCCTTGGTCTCAGCCGGCAATAGCACTGTTCAACATCAGCAACATCCAAACCGTGGTTCCGATGGCGATGAGGCCCACGACCGCGGCCGCCATGATCAGGACTTGGTCCAAGGTGCCGAGGCTGGGAGCTCCCGCCGCTGCCTTTGGCGCGGGTGCGGTCGGTCGGGGTTGAGCGGCCGGAGCGGCCGCCGTCGAGACCGTACTGCGGGTGGCGGGCGCAGCCGCGGCCGCGGCCGGTTTGGCTGCAGGAGCAGGCGGGGGTGTCGCACTGGGAGCTCCGGTTGGACCCCCAGGCGGCAGCGTAGGCAGCTTGATCGTAGGCGCCGTGGATGGTTTGGGCGGCAAGTTGATACGGACAGTCTCTTTTTTGGGCTGGACCTTGCCGGTTTCCTTTTTCGCCGGCGGGACCGCGCCCGCCGGGGAGCCTGGGATGTTTTGCGGGATATCAGCCATAATATTGGTGGATCAAGATAGACGGCGGCAGCGGCGTGTCAAATTTAAAAAGCCGGCCAGCTCCTTGACCGCCCCCGGTGCCGGATGGATGGCGGCGGTTAACGGCGCTCCGACCGTTCACTGCGCCCGCCGCTCCAGCGCGGCGGGCGTTCCTCGCGCGGCCGGGCGACATTCACGGTGATGGCGCGGCCTTGAAAATCCTTGTTGTGAAATTGTTCGATGGCCTTCTGAGCTTCTTCGGGCGTGGCAAACTCCACGAAAGCAAACCCGCGGGATTTGCCGGTGGCTTTATCCAGCATCAGGTTGACGGAGGTGACGGCCCCCGCCTGAGCGAAGTAGTCCTGCAAGTCGTTTTCTCCGGTTTGGTAGGAGAGATTTCCTACGAACAGTCTGGTTGGATTCATAATACACTACGCCCGCTCAAGGGAACACGTGGGGAGTTCTGCACCGGCAGGATCACCGAATGTCACTTTCTGTTTACGGACAATCTGTCTGATTGACACCAACACGATTTGTTCTTTGAACTGGCCACAGGCTTTGTAACACAGGCGCCGTTGAAGTCAACAATAAGCAGGAGAATGGTCTCAGGTATTATTCCTCGATCAATCCCCGCCGCGCCCCCCCGAGCAGTTGCTCGATAAAACCGGTCGAATAAACCCCGCGCCGGAAATTGGGGTCCTGCATGATGGCCTGCTGGAATGAAACCGTGGTTTTGATGCCCGTGATCAGGTATTCGGACAGGGCACGGTTCATACGATCCATGGCTTCGCGGCGGTCTTTGCCTGACGTGATCAATTTGCCGATCATCGAATCATAAGTCGGCGGGATGGTGTAACCCGCGTAAGCATTGGTATCCACCCGCACCCCCCGCCCGCCGGGTTGAAAGTACATTTCAATCCGACCCGGGCTGGGGCGAAACTCGTCAAACGGATCCTCCGCGTTGATGCGACATTCGATGGCGTGGCCTTTGATTTGAATGTCACTCTGCGAATGCTGCAGCGGCTCGCCCATGGCCAGCAGGATTTGATAACGCACCAGATCGATGCCGGTGACCTCCTCGGTGACGGGGTGCTCGACCTGTACGCGTTTGTTGACTTCCAGGAAGTAAAAATTACCCTGATTATCCACGATAAACTCGACGGTGCCGGCGTTGGTGTAGCGGGCCGCCTCGGCGATTTTGACGGCCGCCTTGCCGATCTTGTCCCGCAGTTTGCGAAAGCGGTTTTCGAGCAGTGGCGACGGGGCTTCCTCCACCAGTTTTTGATTGCGCCGCTGGACGGAACAATCACGTTCGCCCAGATGAATGATCCGCCCCTTATGATCGCCGAGGATCTGGATTTCGATGTGATGCGGGTTCTCGATGAATTTTTCAATGTAAACCCCCGAGTTGCCAAACGCCTTTTCCGCCTCGGAGCGGGCCGTGTGGTAGCCTTTCACCAGCGATATGTCATTGTGCGCCACTCGCATCCCCCGCCCACCCCCGCCGGCCACGGCCTTGATCATGACTGGGTAACCGATTTGCTTGGCAACGGCCAGGGCCTCCTGTTCCTTTTCCACGGCCCCTTCCGAACCCGGCGGTGTGGGCACCCCGGCCTTTTTGGCAAGTGCCCGGCTGACCGCCTTGTCGCCCAGCGCCTGCATCGCCCGGGGGCTGGGTCCGATGAAGCGAATGTTGCAACTATCACAGACCTCGACAAAATGGGCGTTCTCGGAAAGAAATCCGTAGCCGGGATGGATGGCATCCACATCGGCAACCTCGGCCGCGCTAATGATCCGGTCAATCCGCAGGTAACTGTCGGCCGCCGCCGCTTTGCCGATGCAAATCGCTTCGTCGGCCAGTTGCACGTGCATGGAATTGACATCCGCCTCCGAATAGACCGCCACGGTACGGATATTTAATTCCTTGCAAGCGCGAATGATCCGGACGGCGATTTCGCCGCGGTTGGCGACCAGGATTTTCTCAAACATGGGCTTTTAGTGAAAAAGCAAAACCGGTTGACCAATGACTGTTTCCGCCGGCAAAATCAAGCCGGTCGCACTTTGAATAGTGGCTGACCGAATTCCACCGGCTTGGCATTTTCCACTAGAACCTGCGTGATCACGCCTTTGACTTCGGCTTTGATTTCATTCATCACTTTCATCGCTTCGATGATGCACACGACGGATTCCGGGCCTATTTCGGTGCCAATCTCGACATAACTGGCCGCCTCGGGAGATGGAGCGCGATAAAACGTGCCAATCATCGGAGATTTGACTTCCACTTCGCCAGTGGCGGGGGGTGTCATTGGCGGAACCGTGATCGGTGGTGGCGGAGTGGCAACCGGCATCAATGCCGGTGCGATGCTCGGAATTGCCGGATCGTCGTATTGAATGACGGGCGCACCCCCGTTCAACCCGCGCTTAAGCCTAATTTTTGAGTCCTGACGTTCCAATTCGAATTCCGTGATGGAATTCTTTTTCATCAGGTCAATGATGGCTTTGATGTCTTTTATATCCACAGTGCGTTTTCGTTAAAGTATGCCTAGTTCTCTTTGTTTTACCCTTAAATTGCCCTAAAATAACCGTTGATGACAGCTATACGATTAGTTCATTGTTCAGTTGTTCGCGATAATACTGGCTTAGAGAAGAACCGTCAAGCCGCAAAAAAAGAAAGTTAAACACATTAAATTCACAGTAAAATCATGGCTTTCATGGTCTTTTTCTGGATACTTTAACGTTCACTGAAGCATCTAAAGCCAAAATATATGATTTTTCACCAAACCCACTAATCTGACCACAGCAAACGGGGGCAATCAGCGATTTTTGCCTGAACTCCTCGCGCGCGTGAATATTGGAAAGGTGGATTTCAATGGTTGGTATTCCCACAGCCGCAATCGCATCGCGCAACGCAATGCTGGTATGGGTATAGGCAGCGGCGTTAATAACGATGACATCGAACTTCCCTTTGGCTTGCTGGATCCAGTCAACCAGTTCCCCTTCCAAGTTGGATTGCCGGAAATCAATTCCCACCTTCAACTCGGCCGCACGCTTGCGCACCCGGGACTCGATGTCCGCCAGCGTAGCACGGCCATAGACTTTCGGTTCGCGCTTTCCCAGCAGATTCAGGTTTGGGCCGTTCAGGAAAAGAATGTTCATGGGCGACGGGTAGCATAGTCGGCCCCGGAGGGCTTGTCGATTTCATTTGCAGTCGCCGCCAGGAGAAAACCTAAAAGGGTAAAAGCTGTCCAAGCCAGCGCCGGCACGTAAAGGCTGAACTCGCCTAGCCCTTGAATGAACCAGCCCAAGACTCCCAAAAAAATCGCAAATGCTATTGGGTCAGCTGAATGCCATACGCGACGACCGACAGTGACCAAACCCAGCGTTATCCAAGCCGCATAAAGCATCCCCCCGACCACGCCGGAATCGGAAAATTGTTCCAAATAATCATTGTGCGTCAGCCGGGCCATCTCGGCCTCGGGCACCTTGAGCCGCGCATAGGGCCGCTGAAACGTACCGGGACCGGTTCCCAGCAACGGTTTTTCCCATACCGTGGTCACAGCCGCCCGCCAGTAATCAAGTCGGGCGCCGGCGCTGGTGGCGCCACCGGCAAAATAGCTATGAAAACGCACGGCAAAAATTCCAAACCCAATCACGGCAACTCCCGCCAAAGCCGCCCCCTTCACCGGAACCGGCCAAGGCAGGCGCAACAGGCAGGTAACCGCCATGGCCATCGCAATCAGCCAGCCCAGTTTTGAGCCGGTCCAGAAGAAGGCCAGGCCGCCCAGAAAGACCGTCAGCCCGGTGACGGCGGCGGGCAGCGGCGGACGCAGGCGGCTGGCACTGGTAAAGGCCAATACCAGCGACACGGGCAGCAGCAACAAGATCACGCCCGCCAGCGCGTTCGGATACACCAGGGTGCCCATGACCCGGCCGTTGGCAAACTTGGCCAGCATGACCGGATTGGCTACGTCCACTCCGTTGGTGGTGATGATGGCCTGATCGCGTTTCATTTCCACCATCAGTTCCGGCGGGATGTTCGTCCAGCCGGCGCGCTCGCCCTCCACCAGCATTTGCCGGCTCTGGGGAAATTCAAACAAACGCTGGTTGATGCCGCGAACCAGACAGAAGGCAAACGCCAGCAGCAGTGCGACGAGAAGCCAGCGCAGGTTCCGGCCGCGCCCCAAGTTCAAAGCCCCGATGAAGTAACAGCAAAGACATCCTGCAAATTGGCAGAGGGTGATCGCGGTCAGATTGCCGTCCACGGTCTGCGTGGCGGAAAGCAGCTGCCATCCAAACCAAAGACATGGCAGCAGCCAGAGCCACGAAACCCCGGGCCAGCGCAACGGGCGCGCGAAAAAAATCCCGGCGCCGGCCAGGGCCAGCGGCCACAGGATCCAGTTGGCCCAGCGGGTCGGCCAGGCGTCCACCCAGTATTCACCCGGCGTGGCTGGTGGCGTGATCTTGTAGTCTAGGATGACCGGATTACCGAATTTGAGAATGGCCAGGCCAAGGAACAGTCCAAACGCCAGCGCATAAAGTCCAATCCGGGTTGGTGGGGTTTCGGACTTCATGTGAGAATCACAATCGCCACCACTTAAAAATGAAGTTTGAGCAGGCCGACTTCGAGGGCCAAGGCTTCCTGCACGTTGGTGTGCAGCATTCGCTGGGTCTGTTCCAGGGTCTGCAAATTCTCCAATGCCTGCCGCGAAGTGATCCGTTGGGCAATCGCAGTTGGACCCGAAATCTCCGGGAATTTCAACTCCCCGCCCGCCGCCAGCGTGCGCAGCCACACATCGCGCAACCACCATTGCACCAGCAGCAGCGTCTCCGCGCGCCGGCGCCGATACTCCGCCTCGATGGCCGCCGCCAGCTCGTCCTCCCATTTTTCGCGCAGATCCCTTTCCACTTCCTCGTACTGCTGCAACGGCGAACGCGCGCTCAGGGTTTCCTCGACGTGGGCCCGGATTTCGCCGAGCCGCTGCAGCAGAACGTCGAGCAGCCGGTAGCGGCTGAGCAGGCTCTTCCGGCTGTCGGCTGCCAGGGCATCAAACCGGTTCAGCCAAGCGCGCTGTTCCGGCTCCAGGGGGCGGGCGTGATTGCCAAAGAAGTTCAGGCGCAGGCAGCGCGACACAATGGTTTCCAGCAAGCGCTGGGGCTCGGTGGAAAGTAAAATCAAGACGGAACGGGCCGGCGGCTCCTCGAGCGTCTTCAAAAAAGCGTTGGCGGCCTGGGGATTAAGCCGGTCCGCGGCGGCGATAATGGCAATTTTGAATCCGGCCTCGGTGGGCTTGAGCTGGATTTCGCGCATCAGCTCCCGCATCTGCTCGACGGTGATGACGCGCGATTTGGACTCGGGCCGCGCCCAGTGGACGTCGGCATGGGTGTCGTGGTCAATTTTGCGGCAGCTCAGACATTCATCGCAGCAATCGGTGGCGGCGCCGCCGGTTTTGACGGGTTTCCGGCAGTTCAGGGTTTTGGCCAGGGTCCGGGCAAGCGATTCCAGTTCCTCAAGATGATCGCCGGCGAGCAGGTAGGCGTGTCCGAGCCGCCCCCGCGCCAAGGAACGCTGGAGCAACTCGATGCCCTGCGTTTCATTTGCAAAATCCTGAAAAGCCATGCGTGTCTGGCTGGATTGTGCGCGCCTCGAGCCGGGGGGCAAACAAAATTCTACTGGCCGGGGCGTTTTTTCCAATCGGTGTACCGTTCGAGCGCTCTCCGGGGCGCTTCGGTGTACCAGGAATAACCGTTCCGCCGTTCCTCCGAGATTTCATTCACGTCGGCGTGAATGCTTTTGTCCCGGTCGCCGAAAATTGGCCGGTCCGTGCCGATTTCATAGTCGCGCGCCCATAGGGGTCCGCTGCCCGGCGCGGGCACGAGTCGCCGTCCCGCTTCCGGGTCAAAGCGATACGCCCTGTCGTTGATACGGGTCTGGGCAAACCACGCCGCGGCGGCCTCGACCGCCGTCACAATTTCAGGACTGGGATTGGGTTGTCCCATGAGAAACATCATAAGTTCCGCGCTTTCGCTGCTGGCCTGGGAAGGCATCTCGTAGTTGCGAGCCGACGTGGGTTGCAGCGTCAAAGCGTCATGCTGCTGGCACCAGACCGTGCGCCGGCCACCCACGACAATTTGGGTGGCCAGCACGCAGGCGATTCCCCGCTGGAGGCTGGCAGCTGCGTGCATTCGGTATTTCTCCGGCACGAAGGCGTAGGCGCTGTTCGTTCCGGCAACCTCGCGCAACAGAGAAAGTACGTTGACCATGGCATTGTCGTTGTAGGTAATCGCGTCGTGATAGCCACCCTGTAGTGGCCAGACCTGGGGCCAGCCGCCGTTCGGATATTGGGCGGCAAAGATGTAATCCAAGCCTCGCAAGAAGGCCGCGCGATACGACGGCGGGGCGTTGGTTCCGGCCGCGGCGATGACCTTCGCCAGAAAGCGCAATTCGGCGATCGTCGCATTGTTGTCGAAGGTCCCGATATAGTCCCAATGGGCATCGCGCTGCAGGTCAAAGTCACCCGACCCCGCGTATCGCGAGTCATTGTTGGGAGCGAAGTATTCTCCCGGAGCGCGCGCGTGTTGCATCAAATCCAGATTCTTGCTCCAGCCACCGGCGGGCGTCTGAAAGGAAATGACTATGTCAGCGATCCGTCTGGCCTCGGCTCCGTCATACCAGGCCGGGGAGCGATCCAGCGGCAGGCTTCTTGCGGACCGACCGGAGGGTGGAACGATCGGTTGCCGGACGCCGTGCTGGCGCATTTCGGTCTCGAAAAACGCCTGATCCGCCTGCCGTTGCCGGATGGAACGCTGCAAATATTCCTTCCAGACGAATTGTTGGGCAGGCGGCAAAGCCGCAATGCGTTCGGCGGTGAGCGGCTGCGCCGGCTGATTGGTGCCGATGACCGCTGCCGACACACCAGGCGCAACCACGGCGGCCAGTCCGGTCCAGACCATCGCAAGCGAAGTGTGAAAAAGGCGCCGGATATCCTGCATATTATCCGATTATTCGCCGACTGAAGGCATTTGCCGAGTATTTTGTCAATTAAAGCAAAACCGGGCGCCTGTCACGAATCTGGGCAGGCGGGTGGACGTGATGCCGCAATTCCGGAAGCGCTTTTCGTCACCGGCTATTCCACCACGTCCGGATGTCATCGGCCGCCTGGTGCGCGAGTGCAGGAATGCTTTGGACCGCGGCGCGCATGTCCGGAAAAAAATGGACGGCCAGCCATAGCAGGGTGGCCACCACCGCCAGCCAGACTATCGCGTCCAGCAGAAAAACGAAGGACCACGTCCACCTCGGCCGGCCCAGACTCCGATAGCACAAGCGGCGCGCCACTTTCAGTGGGCCCACGAGAATGCCGTAGGCGATGAGCAGCAGCAGCGCCGCAATCCACACCGGCACCTTGGCCGGCAGTATCAGGCCAAACAGGGCGCCAGTGGCCAGCAGTGAGATCAACGCGCAGATCCAGAAGACCATGGCCGCGCCGTGCAGTATCGACAGCACCGGCAGCATGAAACCCATCCCGGGATAAACGGGAGCATGCTCCGTCCAATAACAATGCCAATTATACCGCCATTGATCCGCGTGCGCGCGCATGTCCCGCTTGAACCGGCGTCGCCATTCGCGGCGCGCCTTACGGTCCGGGAAGCCCTTCATCGCTTCGTAGTACCCCGCTTTCGCACGTCGGATGTATTCCTGGGCCGTCGCGGGGAAACCCGAGGCCGCTGCTTTTTCCTCCGGCGAACGCGCTTCGGGCACCACAATCGCCATCACCACATAGACGACCAGTCCCGATCCCCAAAGCAACGTCAAAAGGACGAAAGCCAGTCGCACCAGGGTTGGGTCAATGTTTACGTACGCGGCAATTCCGTTGCAGACGCCGGCGATCATCGCCCCCTCTTGAATCCGGTAAAGCCGTTTCGGCGTCCTGCCGGTTCCGGCGGATTGTTCTTCCCCTTTCGCCTCTTGTCCGGTCGTGCCGCCCGAGATGCCGGCAGGGGCTGCACCCGCATGTGTGGCTTCTCCCGGTTCCGCCTCAATCGGGCCCATCTCCGCGAGGACCGCGACTACTTCTTTCGTCTCCACCACCGTTTTGTGGCTGGCCAACCGGGTACGAAATTTTTCCGCAATCGCCCCTTCAATGTCCGAAAGAATTTCATCCCGGTCCGGATTGCCCTGCAGCCGCGCGGTCGCGGTCTCCAGATAGGCGCGCAGGGCATCGTAGCCGCCTTCCTCGAGTTGATAGGCGTTGCCGCCCAGATTGATGGTGATGACCTTGTTCATGGCCGGATTGCCTCCGTTTTATTTTTGTCCCAACTTTTTAACCGTGCCGTTGATCTGGCTCCAATACTCCAGGGTTTCGCGCAGCTGTTCCTTTCCCTTCGCGGTCAGCTCGTAATATTTGCGCGGCGGGCCGGCTTCGGACTCCTTCCATTCGTAATCCAAGAGCCCCTCGCGGCGCAGCCGGCTCAGCAGCGGATACAGCGTGCCTTCCTGCGTGGCGAATTCGGTCGTACTGAGCTGTTTCAATATGTCCGCCGCATAGACCTTTTCCGCTGCAATAATCTGCAGCACGAGGAACTCGAGGAGTCCCTTGCGGATGGCGGAAAATTTTTCGTTCACGCTCATGACCGTAACCACGCCAGCTACCTTTTTAGAGAAAGGTAGCTTTTTATCAAATCTGAGTCAAGGGAAAAATGGCGGCCTCTACTAAGCGAAACGATGCGCGTGACAGATGATGCCGCCGTTGCACCGGCCTTCGCCCAGAAGCGACGGCCCGGCAGGTGGAAAATGGGGCCGCCCGGCGATGATGGCGCCGAGGAGTTCGAAGCAATTGCCGTGGTAGACGCGGACGAAAAAGTGTCGGAAGAAAAGTCGGGATGGGGTGCGATATTTTTGGAGGGCGGAGTCCAAGACCCCTCGAATCATTAAAGGAATTTGGGGCTCGCTGGCGCTTTTTTCGCACGCCGGGTCAAATCCGATAAATTCCGGGCGGGTTGATCTCATCAGCGGATCAGATCAGGGCATTTTTAAGTGCGGACCGCTGACTGCTGCGTTTCACCGAGAAAAAATCCCAGCCAAACAGTATGCTCCGCTGGCTGGGACTTGAGGAATGAAGCTGCAGGTGGGATGACTGGCAGGCTGCATTGGTTTCAAGAACCATTACAATGCCCCATGCAACCGCTGTGCCAAACGCCGTATTCGCTCAAATCCCTCCCTTTTCGGCCATTTCAAATCAGGGAGCGCGGGGCGGACTGAAGTTTTTTGCCCGGACCGGATAAAAACACGCACGGTCGACAGGCGGTCAATGTCGGCTTCGGCGCCGGAAGAACAGACCGGCGCCAACGGCCAGCAACGCCAAGGCCGAAGGTTCCGGCACGGGCAAGTTTTGACCTTGAATGGCCAGGCCGGTGGCATTGCCCAATCCGGTGGCAAACGTGCTTGGCGACCCGCCGGGCGTGATCTCGATGAGGTTACCGCTCCCGTCATCCGCCACAAACAAATTGCCCGCGCTGTCAAAGGCCAGGTAATTGGGATCAAACAATCCCGTCACAAAAGTGCTTTCGACGCCGCCGGGGGTGATTTTGAGAACGCCGCCGTTGCCGGGGCCGGTTCCGCCGTACGTCACATAAAGGTCGCCCGAACTGCCAAAGGCCAGCGCAAAGGGCGCCACCACGCCGGAGGCAAAGGTGCTGCGCGAGCCGCCGCTAGTGTATTCGTAGATATTTCCGCTGGCGTCCGAGGCAAATAAGATGCCGGCGGTGTTAAAGGCCAGTGCTCCCGGGTGATCCAAACCCGAGGCGAAGGTGGTGCGCGAGCCGCCCGGAGTGAACTCATAAAGGTTGCCGGCGTAGTAATCCGCCGCGAAGAGATTCCCGGCTTTGTCGAATGCCAGTGAATTGATGTCGCCCATGCCGGAGGCAAAGACGGTCAGGGTTCCGCCGGGCGTGATTTTATAGATGGCGCCATCGAAGGAATCCCCCACAAACAAATTGCCGGCACCGTCAAAAGCCAATCCTTCCGGCTCACCCAGTCCGCCTGAGTAAAAGGTGCTTTGTACTCCACCGGGCGTAAATTCATAGATAGCGCCGGGGTAATACCAGTTGGCCACAAAAATATTCTGAGCGGGCGCACGAACGCCGGCGAGCAGGGTGGCGGCGCCAACCGCGCCGACCAAGGATTGACACACGACACGAATAATGGAATTGGATTTGGTTTTCATAGGGTTTCACAGCTCCTGTTTTTTCTGACTAATCAACTCCAACCCTACGCCGCCGGCCATGGTTTGCCTATCCCAAGTTATTCACATTCCGGCGTGCGCGACTTGGAAGACCTAAACCGCCAAGACGCCAAAAGCGCCAAGGTATGGCGATGGCTTAATCAGGTTGTTGCACGGTCGAGCCTCCGGCTGGACGGGTTGGGCCGGACGCTCAGCGAATCATCGAATTCATCCGGCACCAAAGTTTCCAGCCGCGGAGGCAGATGGAAGGACCGGGCTGTTCCGCTGCGACTTGCCAGCCGGAACATCGATTGCTAGTGTCGGCCGATGGCCTCAACGGGAAACAAATCCGGGACGGCGGTCCGGGCTCTGCGATGGGTGAGTTGGATGGCATTGGCGGCGCTGCTGACGGGTTGCGTCGCGTCAAGTTACCGGATGACGCTGGCGCTGGAGCCGAGCGTGCAAGATCCCTTGCGCGGGGTCCCCAAGGCTTCCGTGGCCTTGGGCCGTTTCAGGGATTCACGGACGGACGCGGCCTGGTACGTGTTGCTGTACAAGCCGAACGCGCCCAATTTTCTCAAGCCCACCGAACTGGCCTGGCTCAAGACCAACTCGGTGGCGGGCGTGCTGCGCGATGGCGCAGCCGAGGCGCTGGGACAGAACGGCTTTAAAACCATCGGCGGGCCGTCGGACACATTCCACAACGGCCTGACGGCGGCCATCGAACGGAGCGAGTTCAAAGCCGATCCGGTTGCGTCTTACCTGCTGTGCGGCGATATCAAGTCAGCCGGCTGCCGCAACATCCAGCGGCTCTTTGCCCATTCCATCATCAAAACGTGGTTGACGGTCCGGTTCGACCTGGTGAACCAGGCGGACCGCTTGACGGTCTGGCACGATACTTATACCGGGCAGACCACGATGACGAATCATAGCGGAGGCGAGTTTCTGGCGATTGCCTTCGCCGCCGCATCCGACGATGTCATGCGTCAACTGGTGACGGACCGGACGTTCCGGAGCTATTTCGAGCCATGAAAACCAAATTGTTCCATGTCCTGATGAAGGACCCAAGGATTCGCGCGATCATCTGCATCGGGCTGGCCGGGCTGGCGACCGGCTGCGTGTTTATGCGAAAGCCCGTCACGCTGACGCTCGCTCCGCCGGCGGGCCAGCCCTTGCCGGCGGGGAGCAAGGCATCGCTGGCTTTGGGCGAGTTCAAAGACACGCGGCTGGTCACGGACGGATTTGTGCTGGTGCAGGATGAAAATGCCTATGGCCCGACTGAAGGCGCGTTCGTGACGGAGAAACCAGTGGCCGAACTCTTCCGCGATGGTTTGCGGTCCGCGCTGGAACAGGACGGCTTCCCGATCACCCAACCCGCGCCATATGAACTGCGCGGGAACCTCCAATCATCCGGGGTCAGGGTGATCGAGGGATTCATGTTCCCCCGGGAGATCAAATTCTGGCTCACGGCCCGGTTTGACTTGGTGGATTCGGCGACGGGCCTTACGGTCTGGCACGACACCTACACCGGGCAGAACACGACGACAAATCTGACGTGGAACAGGAAGATGTTCGTTGTGCCCGCGTGCTCGAACATGCTCGTCAATACGATTACCCAACTGGTGTCGGACCGGATGTTCCGCAGATATTTCGAACCACAGCCAACCAACGCTCCGTAAAGGGCCAATCGGGAGCAGCGGGAATTAATTCCGAACGCACACACACAACACTGGGGGGAGAAGGGGGAACTCGTACCAGAAGCTGGTGCCGACGGAGGGGGTCGAACCCACACACTCTCACGAGTACCAGATTTTGAGTCTAGCGCGTCTGCCAATTCCGCCACGTCGGCAACCGTGCGCCAATATATTTCACCCGGCCCTGAAGTAAACAAGTTTCCGTCTGACGCCATCAAGGAAGGCGCTGTTCATGGAGGGAATAAGAGCTTGAACTAATGTGAATCCGGGTCGGAACTGGCATGGGATGTGCACTTTTCACCGCCCATGACCCAGCAAAAAAAGGTCCCGGACCTCAAGGGACGAATCGCCCGGGTGGTCGGCGCAATTTTGCTCGCCACCCTGTCCGTTCCTCCTGTTCGCCGGATGCTCGGCTCGCTGGGTTCCCTGGTGCTGCCGTTGACATGGCTGATTGCCTCCGGCTCGCTGGGCTATGGCATTTACCGGCTGGCGCACGGGAATGGGACAACGGAGACAAACCCGGAGAACCCGTTTACCGAGCCAAAACCGGAACAAGAACCGGCCTGGACCGATGACGAATCCGACAGAACCCTCGAACTCTTCGGTCCCACCCTGCGGCGCCGGTATCCCTGGCGGCATTGAACCTGGCGGGTCGGAATTTCCTTAATCGAGCGTTCGCCACTGTGGAAAACTCTTCGCGAGCGATTGATCTGGAGGAGGTTTAAATCGACGGGTTTCCGGCCAAAGGACGCAATCAAGCTCCCGCCAAAGTCAAATATCGGATTCAGGCAGTGGCATCAAATGACGGCCCATTTGTTTTGGGGGAGCCGCAGTGAGTTGGCCGCTGCCCGAATCCGGTTGGTACTTCAGCATATCCAGTGCCGCGCCCGGGAATCCCATCGCCTTTTACCGAAAAATATTTTTGAGAACGGCATCCGCGCCGGGTGGCTCCGCAACCGACGTTCCCGCCGCAGTTTTGCTTTGCCTTTGGCAGCGGCAATGCCCCGGCGACGACAAAAAACGCCGGGGAGGATTCCTCTCCCGGCGCAGGGTCAATTGTGGCTGTTCTCAGAACCCGACAGACGCCTTTTCGCCCTGCTTGGTAATTTCCTTCTCCCCTTCCCAGACGGCCAGCCCGGTCTTGGGATCGGTCAGCGAGAGCTGAAAACTGTACGTGGACTGGCTGGTGCTGCCGCTGCGCGCGATGGTTTGAATGATTTTGCCCGACAGGGTGAAGTCCGGCGTGCGGGTGGTCTTCTGGTCGGCTTTGAATTCCGCCTCCTGCTGGAGCCCTTTGGCCATCGGGTCCTCAGCGGTGCCGCCCAGGCCCATGGTGGTCGTGGTCATCGCCTTGCCGCTGTTCAAGAGGGCGACGCGGATTTTCTTGGTGAGCAGGTCGGTGTCAATCTGCGCACCGGTATTGTTCACGATGCGGCTGATGGCCAGCACCGCCGGCGGATTGGACACCTTGTCGAGCGCCCCGGACGCGAGCAACTCACCTGTCATCTTGTCGGCGGCCTGGATGTAATCCTGGATGTTGATGCTGTTGACGGACACGACGCTTTCGCGTCCGCCGGTTTGGATGTAATGGGCCTTGGTGGCGCAGCCGCCGGCGACAAACGGCAGCGCCGCGGCGAGGCAGGACCAGAGTAACGTTTTTTTCATGGCTAATTTCGGTTGGCGATGATCAGTTTTCGATGAATTTGACTCGAAAATCCTTGCAGGCCGGGTTGGGCGCCACGGCCGAGATGAACTTGCTTTCCCCGCCTTCAATCTGGTCAGACACGGTCGGCGAGGCGACGTTGTTGATCAGCATCCCGCTGGCATCGAACCATTCGAAACGATAGCTGAAGCTCTGGAGCGAACGTTTATTGTTGAGCAGTTCGAGCTGGACTTTGAGCAGGCCGCCCGGGGTCATGGATTGGTTCAGGCCGACGAAGGAAACCTTCCGGGCGAGGCTGGAATCGGTGATGACCCGCGAATCGGAGATCATCTGGCGCTGGCCCTCCTTCTGGGCGTTTTCGATCGTGTTCATCGAGGTGCGGCACCCGGTCACGGCCAGCAGGGCCGCCCCGGCCAGGGGAAGCAGAATGCGCATTTTCATTTCAATTTAAACTGTGTCACCAGCAGCGGACTGCCGGCGGTGATGGACTTGACGTAAATGATGTTAATCGTACCGTCGTCAATTGTCACCGGGATTTTTTGACCGGTGCCGGGCGCTTCCAGTTCAATCTTCCGGTCGGCCGGCGTGGGAAAATGGCAGACCTGGAATTCCTTGGGCAGGGTCGTCCAAGTGCGTTCATCGGCAATGTTCACCGACATCTGGTAAACGGCCGTCCCGAGTTGCAGGAGGGCCGCCAGCCAGTTTTGCTGGTGCGAGCCGACTTCATTAACGGCGTAGGAGCCGGCCGCCTTGATGACCGTCGAGGCGATGGTTTTGGTAATGATCAACGGCAGCTCGTTTTTGAATTCGAGGCCGATGATGCTGTCCATGCTGGCCAACAGACTGGTGGTGGCGAGGACGCCGTTTCCGGGTGCGCCGTTGGTGTTCCCGCCGGAACGGTCAGCGGTCACCGTGAGGCTGGGCGCGTAATTGCCCTGGGGCTTGAGGGTGGGGAAGGCTGCGCCGACGTAGGACACTTTCGTGAACACGACCGGTATGTCGATGCGAATCTGGTCGCGGACGGGCGCACAGCCGGTTTCGAAAATCACATAGGTCGTGGGCGCGAGGGGTTTGCCATTGATCAAGTCATTCACGGCGGCCAGGTCCTGTTTGACATATTCATTGTCCGGTGCGTAGGCCACGACGCGCTCGAACGATTTGCGGGCCCGTTCCAGGTCCGAACCATCCGCGGCCTGGACCATAAAGAACAGCCCGTCCAGATAAACGGTGAACGGGTTGACATAGTTGGCGTAGGAGCTGAGAACGCCGAGATTCGTGTAGGATCCCATCATCTCCGCCTGCAATCTCGGGTCCTGTTCGGCCTTTTTGATCGCCGCCGCGTGCTCGTTCTTGGCGGCCGCTTCCTGGGCCTCGGCGATGCGTTTCTTGTTGAGCTCGACGGCGTCTCCCTGGCGTTGATAAGCGCGGATCAGTTCCGGGCGCGCCTTGTCGGGCTCGCCCAGCTGGAGATAATTCAGCGCCCGGTAGGTGTTCAACATGACGCCGTCGTAAGTGCGGCCTTCGTAGTCGAGGTTGGCCTGGTTGGACAGCATCGCAGCGGTTTCCTGGCCGACCCGGACCTTGGCCTTCTGCGCGTACTCGTCGATTTCATTCTGAGCGCGGTCGAACGCCTGGTTGCTTTCCTCGTACCGGCCGGCGCCGCGCAGCACGGCGCCCTGCTCCAGATGCCAGATGACGGCGTCCTTGCCCTTGGCCTTTTTTTTGGCCATCGAGTTGGCTTCGCTCACCGCATTGGTCAGGCGACCCTGGCGCCAGTATTGAATGACGTGGTTTTGCTCCTGGTAGGTCCGGCAACCGGTGGTCAAAAGACCGAGCAGGGTGGCAACCAACCCCAGCGGAACCCAAAGCCGGATTGCCGCGCTCGTGCGCCGGTCCGATTCGATGGCCGCGGATGTCGGTTGACTGCGGTTCACTGCGGTTTGCGCAGGATGGCGCCCTTGTCAATGCCCGTGTCGTCCAAAACCTCCGCCGTCGAGGTCTTGGGGTTGACCTGGGTGATCTTCACTTTGCCCACCTTCACCTCTTCGCGGCCGAGTGATTCCTTGGTGTCCGGATCGGTCAACTCCTCGCCCAAGGCATACACGTTGAAGACGTCGCCCACGGCCACGCCGCCGCCCTCACCACGGTTGATCGTCACTTCCTTATCCCGCTTGACCAGCACCTTGGCGGGGAAGACGACATCGGCGATGCGGTTGGCGATCTTCTGGGCCATTTCCCGCGAAACCGCCACCATCATCTCGTCGCTCAATTCGCCATCCTTGACCGTGTAACTGCGCTCCTCCTGGATGCGTTTGAACTCGTCATTGCCGGTCTGGAAATTTGCCGACTCCAGGAGTTTGCCGGTGCTGGCATCATAAACCTTGGCCACGACGGACAGCCGGAAGACGCGCTTGGTGGCGCTGCGGCCCGTGCCTTCAAACGTGGCCTTCTCCACGAAATCCTGGTAATCATCCACCGTCGTCACCAGCAGGTATTTCGCGCCGGTGACCTTGCCGGCCTGGGCGGCCGTTTTGGCATCCACGTTGCCGGAGGCGCCCAGGTCCTGCTCCTTGAGGATTTCGGCCAGGTCGCTGCGCCCCACCACGTCGAACTTGCGCGTGGCATTGATGCGGTCGATGAGCTGGCTGTCGAGGGACTCGATGATGCGGCCCATCTCCACCTTCTTGTCCGGCTTGACGGATGCCGCCAGGGACGGGGTGGGTTTGATGGCGCCGACGGCCAGCGTGGCCTTCCCTTCCTGCGCCGAAACCGATCCGGCCAGCAGCAGCAGACCCAAAAGCCCGAAACCAATGTTGCGAATGGAGTTTTTCATGGCGGTTCCTTGATGCGATGACAATTCAATCAATAGAGGCTCTTGTAAATTTTGACGTTTTCCTTCGTGTCGACCCGGTAATGGCTTTCACTGAAAAACTTCGCGATGCCTTCGATCCGCTTGACCTCGGCGTCGGTCAGCTTCTGGTCATCTTGCAACAATTGCAGGAAGGCCACGTTGTCCTTCCAACGATTGTAGCCCGCATCGCTCAGCTGCATCGCCACGTGCAGTTTCTGCCCGGCGTAGAGGTTGACCGTTCGTTCCCAATCCTTGAAACCCTCGCGCGACAGCCGCAGCTTGTGCAGCCCAGGGAAGGCCTGGAACGTGCCGGGGGCCGAACCGATGGCGATGCCGTCGAGCTCGACGGTCACGTCCAGCGGTTGCACCTCGATCGGCGCGTTGGTCTTCACCACGCGCTTGTCCGCCGTCACCTGCACGTTCGGCACGGTCAGCGGCTGATCCTTGATGTCCGTCATGGTACAGGCGATGGAAAAGCTGACTTGCTTGTCCTTGGCGACCGTGGCCGGGAGCGCCGCGGCGGCGCTCACCAGCGTGTCGGCCAGCTGATTGGCGGCGTCATCCAGCAAATCATTGATGACCTCGCTGCTGTCCACCTGCAGATTGGCGGACTGGCGGAGGGTCTTCGTTGCGGTGGCCATGCCACCCTTGATGGCGCCGCCCTCGCCAGCCTCGACGATTTTGCAGCTCACGCGCAGGGTGTACGTGACATTGATCGTGCTGATGCCGTCGGCATTGTAGGTCTTCTTCTCCGTACCGTAGGTCGTGAGGGATGGAATCAAAATGAAATCGGCTCCGAGGTTTTGCGCGAGCCGAAGCGCGGAGGTGCTGTCACTCAGCGCCTGGTCCAATTTGGTCGTGTCCGGCGTGACGGCGAACTTCGCCGAATCCGACTGGGACACATTCAGGGACGCGGAACCCTGGCCGAAGCCGCTGCTGAGATTAGTCCGGCCGGCGGTCAGCTGGGCTGAATCGGTCCGGGCCAAATCCAGAGCGCCAGTCTGGGTGCCCGCGTTGTCTTCAGCCTTGCCGCGCACGGCGGCGGCCTGGGCGAGTTGTGCCTGCGCGGTGCCCGCCGCGCCGGATTGACTGTGGGAGGCGGCGTCGGCACTCGCATTCACGGCGGTTTGCCCTGACACGGCGACGCCCACCGATGGATAGGTTTTCAACGCGTTGAGCGTCACGTCCCGGCTGATGATCGAATAGCCTTTGCCGGCAATGCGGCTGCTCAACAAATCTTCGAACACGGCCACCTTGTCGTTGAGCTGGGCCCCCGCGCGATTTTCGACGATAATGGCGACCTTGCGCGGCGAGGCGGTCGCCGTATCGGCAGCCGACGATGATCCGGCCGCCAAAAGACCGGCGGCCAATAAAAACAGGGAAGACAAGCGCATAATATTTTGCGGTCAGATAACCGGGTCGATAGGATTTTATTGGGGCAGGTTGTTCGTAGTCACGGCGGTCGCCGGCGCCCCTACCGGAGCCGGAGCAACCGCGGCCGGCGCGGCCGCGGCAGGCACAGCCGCCGCCGCCGGAGGCGTCGCGGGTGCGGGCGGCGGTTTGGGATTGCCCGTCGGCGCCGGCATTTTCACGGGGCGGCCATATTGATCCACTAAAACGTCGTAGGGCACCTGGATCGTCCGGCCGTCCGCAGTGGTTTCCGTGCGCCAGTACCGGACCATGTGATAGTCGCGATGGAACGGCGCAGCCACGCCATGCACGACGCCCTCGGCGGCGCCCACGCCGAAGCCGGCCACGTTGCCGGCGGTGACACCGACGGCGTTGCCGACCGTTTTACCGGCAACCGGACCGGGATGATAGGGACTGGTGCCGCCGTAGTCGGTGCTGCTGCAACCCGCAAGCAGCAAAACCGATGACAACGAACCCAAACCGACGAGGATAAAACGGCAAGCTTTCATAAGTATTTTGATCTTTTGAACCACTCCGCCCACTTGAAGCAAACCTAGTGCCGGAAAATCCGCCGTCAAGGAAATTATCGGTGCGAAATCCCGCCCCGGCGCAGCTTGATGCTGTTCGTGGAACGGGCGGCTGGCAGCCGCCAAAACCCGCAGCCAAGATGGCTGCGCTCGATAGCGCAAGCTTCCCCCCTGCGGGTTGAGGCATCTTCCAGATACCACAGTCCAACTGGCGGAAAGGCTCGGCATAAGGATTGGGTCAACATGCCTGCGCCCGGACCCTCATCCGCGTCATCAAGCTTGCCTTGCGTGCCGGTGGCCGTTTCAATGGTCTGCCATGGTGGCCAAACGAGTCATCCCGTGCCTGGACGTGCATGCCGGCCAGGTCACCCGCGGCGTCCAGTTCGGCAAGGCGGAGGCCGGCGAACTGCGCAATGTCGGCGATCCCGTCGAACTCGCGCTCCGCTACAACGAGCAGGGCGCCGACGAAATGGTGTTTTTCGACATCACCGCCAGCGCGCACGGCCGCGCCACGATGGTGGACGTGATCGAGCGCGCCGCCGACCAGTGCTTTATGCCGCTCACCGTCGGCGGCGGCCTCAAGTCCGTGGACGACATGTTCACGATGCTCCGCGCCGGGGCGGACAAAATCAGCATCAACTCCAGCGCGCTGGCGCGGCCGGAACTCATCCGCGAAGGCGCGGAAAAATTCGGCAGCCAGTGCATCGTCGTTTCCATTGACGCCAAGAAAATCGCGCCGGACCGCTGGGGGGTGTTTTCGCACGGGGGACGCAAGGATACCGGCCGCGATGCCGTGGAGTGGGCGAAAAAAGCCGTGGCGCTCGGGGCGGGCGAAATCGTTTTGAACTCGATTGACGCCGACGGCACGAAGGCGGGGTTCGATCTGGTCATTACCCGGCGCATCAGCGAGGCGGTAGGCGTGCCGGTGGTGGCCAGCGGCGGGGCGGGCAGCCTGGAACACATGGCCGAGGTGCTGCTCGCCGGCAAGGCCGACGCCGTTCTGGCCGCGAGCATTTTCCACTTTGGCGAATATACCGTGGGCGACGTGAAGCGATTTTTGGCCAAGCAGAACATTCCCGTGCGGCTGTGAGCCGGCACCCGCTCATGCTTGTACGCCAACTCGCGAAGCGGTTCCTCCCATCGACATTGCATTACTGCCCGCCGCCCGCGTCGCTCGTCCCTCGACTCTCGACAAGCCTCGGGCGTTCTGTTTAATTGGCCGCGCCCGATGAGAAAACCGCTTGCCATCGTCCTGCTCGCCATTTTCGTCGCGATGATTCCATCGGTGCTCCCGGCCCAGGAACAGCAGTTGGTGATGCAGGCGCTGAAACAAATCATTCCCAGCGCCCCCGAAGGCCACGTGGATTACGACTTTGCGAACGGCACGGCCCACGGGACCAACGTCTTCGTGCAATACGGCAACGCCTCGCTGACAGCCGACAGCGCGGACATGAACTGGCAAACGGGCGAGGTGAAAGCCGATGGCCACGTCCGCATCGAAGAGGGCCAACAGGTCTGGGCGGGCGAACATATCCGCTACAATCTCAAGACGCGCCAGATGCAGAGCGAGGAGTTCCGCACCGGCAAGCCACCGGTGTTCGCGCAGGGCGTGCATTTGACCGGCGACACGAGCAACCAGGTCTATGTGGCCCAGCATGCCTATGTCACCACCGACGACGTGAGCGAGCCGGCGGTCCGCGTCCGCTCCACCCACATCAAGATCGTTCCCGGGAAATATGTCGAGATGTGGAATGCCGTGCTGTACTTGGACGGCGTGCCGACCTTTTACTTTCCGTATTATCGGCGGCAACTGGGGCCGCGCGCGAACAATTTCAACTTTCTGCCCGGCTATCGCAATGCCTACGGACCGTTTTTGCTCAGCACCTACACCTGGTATCTCAACGACGCGGTGGACGGCAAAATCCACGTGGATTATCGCGAAAGTCGCGGGCTGGGCACCGGGCCGGATGTCAATTTGAACCTCGGCCGCTGGGGCGAGGCGAATATCAAATATTATTACCTGCACGACGAGAAGCCCGATAACAGCACCAACGGCACGCCCTGGACGGAGGGCATTGCGAACGACCGGCAGCGCGTGTACTTCGGCTACCAGGCCACCCCCGCCACCAATCTCAACGTGAAAGCGCTGGTGAATTACCAGTCCGACCCGCTGGTGTTGCATGACTTCTTCCTGAGCTCCTACGCCAACAATCCCCAGCCCTACTCCTTCACCGAGGTCAACAAGTACGGGAACAACTGGAGCGTGGACGCTCTCACGACGCCGCAGGTGAACAATTTTTTCGACCAGATCGAGCGGCTGCCCGAGGTGCAGCTCACCGGCCACCGCCAGCAACTTCTCAATACGCCGGTCTATTATGACAGCTCCAGCTCCGCGGGCTATTACCGGGCGTATTTCGCGGACACCAACGGGCCCGCGCCGCTGGGTTATTCCGCCATGCGCGTGGATTCGTTCCAGCAATTGCTCCTGCCGGAAACCTTTTTCGGCTGGCTGAACGTCACGCCCCGCGTGGGCGGGCGTTACACCTACTACGGCTCGGAAATCGGGCCGGGCGGCACCAACACCGCGGCCAACCGCTGGGTCTTCAACACCGGCGGCGAAGTCTCGTTCAAGCTTTCCCGGCTGTGGACCGGAGCGACCAATTCGCTCCTGGCCGTGGACGGCCTGCGCCACGTCATCGAGCCGTCCGCCACCTACGCTTACGTGCCCACGCCCAACAAGACGCCCTCCCAGGTGCCGCAGTTCGACACCCAGCTGCCCTGCCCCGAGCTGCTGCCCATCCAGTTCCCCGATTACAATGACATTGACGCGATCGACAGCGAAAACGTGCTCAGTTTCGGCCTGCGCAACACGTTTCAAACCAAACGCGCCGGGCAGGTGGAAAACTTGTTCGACTGCAATGTCCGGCTCGACTGGCGACTCAACCCGAATCCCGGCCAGAACACCTTAAACGACCTTTTCTCCAGCATCTCGTTCCGCCCCCGGACCTGGGCGCTGCTCAATTCCCAGTTGCGTTACGACATCAACGGCGACGCGCTGAACATGGCGTTCAACCAGCTCACGCTCACGCCCGGCGAGCGGTGGAGCTGGGGCATTGGCCATTATTATCTGCGCAACGGCTTTCTGGGCAACGGCGCCGATTTGATCACCAGCACCCTGTTCTTCCGGATGAGCGACAACTGGGGTGTCCGCGCCACGCACAAGATCAACGTTTACACCGGCCAGTTGCAGGAGCAGATGTACACCCTCTACCGCGACATGCGGAGCTGGACCGGCGCGCTGAGCTTGCGCTACATGGACAATGGCAGCGGCCCCATGGACTTCACCGTGGCCTTCACCTTCTCGCTCAAGGCCGCGCCCAAGACCCCCCTGGGCCAGGAAGCCATCAGCCCGTATCACCTAGTTGGAGAATAAAATTAAGTCATCGCCGGGTTGGAAGTTTCTCTCTTTGAAGCGAAAAATCCGGCGCGAGCGGTTTACCATTTCACGCCGCCGCAAACGCCGGCAGGGACAGGCTGAAGGTCGAACCTTTGCCCGGATCGCTCTGCACGCGGATCAGCCCGTGATGTTCCTGCACAATCCGCTGGCTGATGGCCAGCCCCAGGCCGGTCCCGTGTCGTTTGGTAGTGAAGAACGGCTCGAACAGCCGGTCCAGATGTTCCGGCGCAATGCCCACGCCGGTGTCCTGGATGCACACGCACAGGCGCGTCGCGCCCTGCTCATCCTTCGCCAGATCCGTGCCGACGGTCAGCACGCCGTTGGTGCCCATCGCCTCCAGCGCGTTCAACAGCAGATTCATGAACGCCTGCTGCAATTGCGCGTCATCGCCGCGCACCGTGTCCGGCTCGGCCCGGTACTGGCGTTGGAGCGAAATCAACTTGCCGCTGATCTGGTGCTGCACCAGGCGGAGCGAATGGTCGAGCAGTTCATGGATGCGCACGGTGGCAAAGGCCGCGCGATTGGGCCCGGCAAACCGCAACATCTGGGAGACCAGGGCGTTGATGCGAGCCAGCTCGCGCCCGACAACCTCGGTCAGTTCGCGGTCCTGGCCCTGTTGCGCCAGCACGTCCACGAACGTCTTGATGGCCACCATGCCGTTCTTGATCTCGTGCGCCATGCTGGCTGACAGCGTGCCTAGCCCCGCCAGCCGGTCGAGCCGCCGCAGGTTCTGCTCGAAGACCGGCGCCGAGGTCAGACGGTTCAGCACCACCACGGTTTCCGCCAACGCGCCGGTTTTCACCGGCAAAATGCTCGCGCGCAGGGTCGTGGAATTGCCGAGGTGGACTTCGCGGTTCAGCACCGTCTTGCCGCTTTTGGCGGCTTCCTGAATCAGCCGGGCCAGCGGCGCCGGCAGCGCGCTCAGCGGCGCGTTCAGCAGCTTGGCCGCGTCGCGGTGCAGCTGCTCGGCCGCCTCGGCGGTGCAGGCGGCGATGCGCCGGCGGGCGCCGATGACCAGCACTCCGCAGGCAAGACATTCCTGAAGCAGACTCCCGGGGCTCTGGCCCGAGTGTCCGTTTGCTGATTTGCGTGACGTGTTGGCTGACATCAAAACGGCTTGTTTGTGCAAACAACCCCGGCCTGATTTGGCCAACCCGTGCGCACTCTGACGGATTTGGTTCGCGCCGACAACAAAAAAGGCACCCGATTTTGCACCTGACGCTGGCTCGCCCAATCGCTACGCTGCTGGGCCAGATGAAAGACCGATTCGACCGCATCGAAGCCGTCATCGCCGACCTCCGCAAGGGCAGAATGGTCATTGTGGTGGACGATGCCGACCGCGAAAACGAAGGCGATTTGATCCTGGCCGGCCAGTTTGTCACGCCGGCCGCCGTGAATTTCATGGCGAAGTTCGGCCGCGGCCTGATTTGCGTGCCGACGACCTCCGAGCGACTGCAGCAGCTCGGCATCGAACGCATGGTGCGCCAGAACCGGGAGAGTTTCCGCACCGATTTCCAGGTGAGCGTGGACGCCGCGCGCGGCGTCACCACCGGCATCAGCGCCGCCGACCGGGCGAAGACCATCCACGTCCTGGCGTCGCCGACCGCCGTGCCGGAAGACCTCGTCCAGCCCGGCCACGTCTTCCCGCTGCGGGCGCGGCCGGGCGGCGTGCTCCAGCGCGCCGGCCATACCGAGGCGGCGGTGGACTTGGCCATGCTGGCCGGCTGCCGGCCGGTCGGCATTCTGTGCGAAATCATGAACGACGACGGCTCGATGGCGCGCCTGCCGCAATTGCGCAAGTTCGCCAAACGGCATCACCTGAAAATCTGCACCATTGCCGATCTTATTGAATACCGCCGCACCCGGGAAAAACTGGTCGAGCATGTCGAGGTGGTGAAACTGCCGACCGATTACGGCGATTTTGATTTGCATCTCTACCGCTCCAAGATTGACGGCCAGCACCACCTCGCGCTCGTGCACGGCGACGTGGCGGGCCGGCAAAAGGTTCTGGTGCGCGTCCACAGCGAATGCCTGACCGGCGATGTATTCGGCTCGCGTCGCTGCGATTGCGGGCCGCAACTGCACCAGGCCATGCGGCAGGTGGCGGCGGCGGGCGGCGGCGTGATTGTTTACATGCGGCAGGAAGGCCGCGGCATCGGGCTGGCACCGAAAATTAAAGCTTACAAGCTCCAGGAGCAGGGTTACGACACGGTCGAAGCGAACCGGAAGCTGGGCTATGAAATGGACCTGCGCGAATACGGCCTGGGCGCGCAAATCCTCGTGGACCTCGGCTTGAAAACCATCCGGCTGCTGACCAACAACCCGAAAAAAATCGTCGGGCTCGAGGGATACGGTTTGAAGATTGCCGAGCAGGTGCCCATCCGCGTGAAGCCGAATCCGCACAACGAACGGTATTTGAAGACCAAACGGCAGAAGATGGGCCATTTGCTGTAAGCCTTCCTTTTCCTATTGATCAAGCGCTGGCCACCGTGGAATCACGGTGCTGGCGAATCCCGAGACAACCGGATTATGATGCTCCCTCTCCGCTCCATCGGATGGAGGGGAGAAGGGCGGGGTGAGGTGAGGTTCTAAATCCCCTCATTTCGGGGGTTATTTAGCAACAGGCTGGCCGTCAGTGGCCGACAACCACGCCAACACCGGCGGAACCAGTTCGGGGAAAAAGTAAGTCACCGCCTCATGCGTCGCGTCCGGCACGACGATCAGTTCACTGCCGGGCGCGGCCAAAGCCCGCACTTGTTCCACGTCGGCCACCGGCGTGATTCGATCTTCCGACCCGGCCACCAACAGCGCAGTCACCGGCGTCCGGACCAGTTCGGTCGTGAGGTCCAGGTCAGCGGCGGGAACCTCCAGGACGGAAGGCAATTTTTTCAAGCCGGCCCGGACAAACATTTTCGGCATCCACCCGGCGTATTCGCGGCAGAGGTTCAGGACGGCGTTGGACAACCCGGCGTAGGGTGTGATGGCCACCACGGTGCGGACGCGCGGCTCGACGGTCTTCCAGCGCAACGCCAGCGCCGCGCCGTAGGATTCGCCGAACGCCGCCACCGGCTCGCGCAGTTGACCCTCCTGCGCCAGCCGGTCCAGCAACTGGCTCAGGTCGTGCGTTTCCTGGAGGCCATAATAAATCCGCTTGCCGGTGGACTTCCCGTGACCGCGCAGATCCAACAGCACGCACCGCCAGCCGTCCTGTGCCAGCCGC
>Ga0335071_10000155_pt1 | contig 81000 bp, 79 predicted proteins | sample Lox_Sample_15_FD_206724 | JGI IMG/M metagenome (GOLD analysis project Ga0335071, IMG submission 206724) | Soil microbial communities from Loxahatchee National Wildlife Refuge, Florida, United States - Lox_Sample_1.5 | ecosystem: Environmental > Terrestrial > Soil > Wetlands | place: USA... | reverse complement strand
ACCGCCCCGGATCACGTCCACGAAGAGGCTCGCGCAGTCAAAAGTCCCCGCCCTGTAGTGGAGACCTTCGGGAAGCCCCCGTTGATATTGTTCGCTTTTTTCTCCGAGTTGAGAAAGTTGGGCTAGTCCAACGCGATCGGCGAGCTTGACGCTCGCTTTTGCGGCGCACGAACCCGATGCGGCGCTCGCGCAGCGGGGCGCTGCCGCCTGGTCCGCTGGTCCCCTTCCCGCGTTCGAGCATGTTTGGTCCGCCCCAATCCCGCCCTCGGCGTCCGGCCACCTCTCGTCCCGCCGCCGCAACCGTCGAAAAGAATCGGCGATCACATCCGGCCGGCCCCTGCCGTCATTCAGACTGAGGCACACTGCAATCAGAGCACCGCTGGTTCGGTCTACCGAACCAGCGGTGCCAGTGCTCCCGGATGTCCATCGCCAGACCTGAAGTCAGACTGGCGTCAGTTCTGGCGCGCTGACCACGGGCGCGCTCTCGCAGGCGACCACAGGACGCGGCGCCTCGTTCTCCTCGCGTATCCGAAACCACGCCACATAGAGCGACGGCAGGAACAGCAGGGTCAGGAGCGTCCCGACGATGATGCCGCCCATCATCGCGTAGGCCATCGGCCCCCAAAAGATCTCCCGCGCGATCGGAATCAGCGCAAGGCTTGCGGCGGCTGCGGTCAGGAGGATCGGCCGCATGCGATGTTCGGTGGCCTCCACCACCGCCTCCCAGACCGGGCGGCCCTCCTTCTTGAGATCCTCGATCTGCACGATGAGGATGACGGAGTTGCGGATCAGGATGCCGATGAGGGCGAGCACGCCGAGGATGGCGACGAAGCCAAGGGGCGCTCCGCTGGGCAGCAGGGCCATGACCACCCCGATCACGGCGAGCGGCGCAACCGCAAACACCAGGAACAGACGCTGGAAGCTTTGCAGCTGAACCATCAGCACCGTGGCCATGATGAAGAGCATCAGCGGAACGACGGCCACGATCGGGGCCTGGCTCTTGGCACTCTCTTCGACCGAGCCACCGATCGCCACCGAATATCCCGCCGGCAGTTGCCTGGTGAACTCCGCCACTTTTGGGGCGAGCTGGTCAACAACCGTCTTAGGCTGCACGCTATCGACGATGGCCGCCTTCAGCGTGATCGTGGGAATCCGCGCCCGCCGCCAGATTGTCGGCTGCTCGATCTCGTAACGCAGATTGGCGACGGCACCGAGTGGCACCGATTGGCCGGCAAGGCCCGTCAGTTGCAGGTCCCGCAGCGTGTCGATCGACGCGCGTTCGGGGGCTGTCGCACGTCCCATCACGTTGACGAGATAGATGCTGTCGCGGATCTGCGTGATCGAGGTGCCCTCCAGCACACCGTTCAGTGTGGTGGCGATGTCCTCGGACGTCACACCGAGCTGCCTCGCCTTGTCCTGTAGAACGTCGACCTTGACGACGCGTGCAGGCTCCATCCAGTCGAACACCACGTTGCCGAGATCGGGGCTGCTCCGCACGATGCCGGCGAGCTTCTGCGAAAGCTCCCTGACCTTCGCGATGTCCGGACCGCTCAGCCGATATTGCACGGGACGGCCCACCGGCGGCCCCACCTCGAGCAGCTTCACATAGGTGTCGGTTCCGGGGAACGTGTTCCTCAGATAATCCTCGAACTGCGCCTTGACCTTGTCGCGCGCCGCGATGCCGCCCTTGGTGACGACCACCTGCTGGCCAAACCAGGTGTTGGGCGTCTGCACATCGAATGACAGCACGAATCGCGGCGCGCCGGTGCCGACATAGGTCGACCAGTGGTCGACGGCGTCGTTGCCCTGCAGCTGCTCGTGTTCGAAGCGGGCGATCTGTGCGTTGGTGTCGGCAATCGAGGCGTTCTGCGGCAGGTTCCAGTCGATGACCAGCTCGGCCCGGTCCGATGACGGGAAGAACTGCTGCTGCACGAATTGCAAGCCGAACAGAGCCAACAGGAAGGCCGCGACGGTCACCGAAATGGTGCTCCAGCGGTGCCGCATGCAGAACAACAGCAGGCGCTCGAACATTTTCGCCAGGCGCCCCTTCTGCTCATGATGACCGCTCATCTTGGCCGGGAGAATGGTCACGCCCAGCAATGGGGTGAACAGCACGGCGACGATCCACGACACGATCAGGGACACCGCAATCACCACGAACAAGGTGAAGGTGAACTCGCCAGCATTGCTGCTGTTGAGGCCGATCGGGATGAAGCCTGCGACGGTGACCAGGGTGCCCGTCAACATCGGGAACGCCGTTGACGTGTACACATGGGTCGCCGCCCTCTCCAGGGGATCACCGAGCTCCAGCCGCGCCACCATCATTTCGACCGCGATCATGGCGTCATCGACCAGGAGGCCGAGCGCGATGATCAATGCCCCCAGCGAAATCCGCTGCAGTGAAATCCCGGTGTAGGCCATCACGACGAAGGTGATGGCGAGCACCAGGGGGATCGCAATCGCGACCACCAGCCCTGCCCGCAGACCCAGGCTGAGAAAGCTGATGCCGAGCACGATGACCACCGCCTCAAACAGCGCTTCGGTGAAGCCGGACACGGCGTGCTCGACCACGACAGGCTGATCCGCGACGAGATGAACTCCGACGCCGATCGGCAGGTCGGCCACGATTTTCGACATCTCCTGCTTCAGCGCCTCGCCGAATTTCAGCAGGTTTGCGCCGGATTTCATGCCGATCGCAAGCGCGATCGCCGGCTGGCCGTTATACCTGAACAGCGTCTTCGGCGGGTCGGCATAGCCGCGCGTGACCGTCGCGACATCCGTCAAGGGAAAGAAGCGATCGTTGACACGCAGATTGACCGTCTTGAGGCTTGCCTCCGAAGTGAACTGCCCGTTCACGCGGACGCTGATCCGCTCGGGCCCCTCCTGGAACAAGCCGGATGGCGCGACCGCGTTCTGTCCCTGCAGCGAGGTCATGATCGAGCGAACGTCGAGGCCGAGCGCCGCGATCTTGCGGGTGGAGAATTCGAGATAGATCACCTCGTCCTGCGCACCCAGAATGTCCACCTTGCCGACATTCGGCACGGTCAGGATCTTGGCGCGGATGTCCTCGACCTCGTCGCGCAGCTGACGCTGGCTCAGGCCGTCGCTGGTGAATGCGTAGATGTTGCCGAACACGTCGCCGAAGCGATCGTTGAAGCCGGGGCCGATCACCCCTTGCGGAAAGTCACCCTTGATGTCCGCAATCATGTTGCGGACACGGGCCCACGTCGGCGCAACATCGGCGGCTCTCGTGCTATCGCGGAGATACACGAACACAGTGGTCTGGCCCGCGACCGTCACGCTCTTGGTGTAGTCCAGCGACTCCAGCTCTTCGAGCTTCTTCTCGATCCTGTCGGTGACCTGGCGCGTCATCTCCTCCGGAGAAGCGCCCGGCCACTGCGCCTGGATCACCATCGTCTTGATGGTGAAGTCCGGATCTTCCTGCCGGCCGAGCTGAAGATAGGCAAATAGCCCGGCCACCATGAAGGCGATCATGAAATACCAGACGAGCGAACGATGTCCGAGCGCCCAATCGGAAAGGTTAAACGACGACTTCATGGGTTTGGGTCCTGTTCGATACGGACTTTCTGTCCTTGCTTGAGACTGTGAATCCCTGCGGTGACGATGCGCGCGCCGCGCGCAAGCCCGCTGGTCACGCGAATACCGCCTTCGTCGACGAAACCATCGACCTGGTGCAGCGACACCGTGCTGGCCGGGAGATCGACGACCCAGACGGAATTCGTGCCATCCTTGGCGAGCACTGCGGACGCGGGCACCCGCAAGGTCGGGCTTTGCTCCGTGCTGGGCTTCGCCGTGACTGTCGCGCCAAGGTGAAAGCTCGGAGGCGGATCGTTCAGGGCAATGCGGACACGCCGCGTGCGCGTCACCGGATCGGCCTGCGGAGCGATCTCGCGAATCCGACCTTCGACCTGAACGGCGGGAAGAAGCTGCAGGCTGACGGTGAATGGCAGCCCGATTTCCAGCGGAAGCGGGAAATCCTCCCCGATGTCGACAACCGCCTCGCGGATATCGGGCCTTGCGACCGTCACTACGCTTTGGCCGGGTGAGACCACCTGCCCGACGTCCGCACCGACGGCGGTGACGACACCGGCGAAATCGGCCTTGAGCTGGGCATAGCCGAGTTGCTCGATGGCTTTGGTCAGGTTCGCCTCTGCCCGGGCAACCGATGCTTCAGCACCGGCCCGCGCCTGCTCGGCATTGTCCAGCACCTGCTTTGTGGTCGTCTCAGTCGTAATCAGGGTCCGCTGTCGTTGCTCCGTCGCTCTGGCATTGGCAAGCTGCGCTTCCGCCTTGGCCAGCTCCGCCCTGGCTGCGCGCACAGCGAGCTCGAGTGCCGTCGAATCGATGGTGCCGACCGTCTGTCCCTCCGCGATGAGGTCGCCGACATTGACGGGCCGCGCAGTGAGGCGTCCCAGCACACGGAAGGCCAGGCTGGTCTTGTAGCGGGGCTCAACAATGCCCACGGCAACAGTCCCATCCGACCGGCTCGACTGCAGGACTGTCGATAACACAGGCCTCACCGGCTCAGGCGCTTCTGTCTCCTGCTGACATCCGGCGAGCGCAAAGGCGATGGCGACGATGCCGGCCGGAATCATGGCACGCCTTTTCATGACCGATCTCCCTCATAGGCCACCGGCTGGCCGACGCTCAGCAGCTTGCCGCCGTCGACCACGACGCGCTCGCCAGGCTCGAGACCCGCATTGATCAGCACGTCGCCCGCTTCATAGCCGCCGACCGTCACCGGCTTGAGAGAGGCGGTCCCGGACCGTGGATCGACCGTCCAGACGGCCGGCTTCGAACCTGCAGCCGTCAATGCGGTCCAGGGCAACGCGATCTGCGGTCGGGCCTTCGCTTTGGCCGTCCCTGCGACGGCGCTGCCGAGTGTCATCGCTGCCGGTGGATCCTGGATCGCCACCTTGACGCGAATGGTCGAACTCTTCGGATCGATGGCGGGTGAGACTTCCCTGACATACCCGCTCGCAGTCACGCTCGGATCGGAGACGAGCGCCAGTGAGATCTGGCGGCCGTCGAGATCGGCAAAGAGGGCCGATTCATAGATCTCGAACACCGCATCGCGCTCCCCGTCCTGCGCCAGCGCCAACACGGGCTGAGCTGCCTGCACGACCTGACCGATCTCCAGATTGCGCGTGGTGATCACGCCCGCGGCTTCGGCACGCAGGGCGGTATGGCCGAGGGCGTCGTTCGCCGATCCGAGCTGGGCCTTCGCCGCCTCGAGCACACCTTCGGCAGTTCGCAATCCTTCCTGCGCCTGGTCGTAGACCGGTCGGGTGGTGAAACCACTCGACATCAGAGATTTCTGGCGCTCGAAGGTCGCTTGCGCGACCCGCAGCTGAGATTCTGCGGCGGCGAGGGCTGCGGTGGCGGCATCGACATCGGCCTGCTGCTCGGCAGGATCGAGCAGCGCCAGGACTTCGCCGGCCTCGACGTGAGTGCCGACCTCGACAAAACGCGCGGTCACGCGCCCGCTGACACGAAAAGAGAGATCGGCCCGAAAGCGCGGCTGGACTTCGCCGGTCAACGTGACGGAGGCTTGTTGCCCGCGCGCCTGCACCAGCTCGGTGCGGACTATCGCAGCACGCGGGGCCGGCGCTGCGGCGTGCTCGGTGCAGCCACTCAACATGAGTGCGACAAGCGCAACGGCTGGGCCGCCCAAATGCGCCGGTTTCAGTTTGCCGCGAGATTCAGCGGCATCGCCCCGGTACGGAGCAGGAGGTTTCAGACTGATCATATTGTTTCCATGCGGTGGGAGGATGACAAAAGTTCACCCAAAGCGTCGGAGGTGCGGCGCGACGCCAGTTCGCCTCCGTGCGCTGGCGGTCCATTCAATCGGCGCGAAATATCGAGGGCTCGGCGACCCAGCGAGCTGGCCTCGCGCCGACGCCGTGCCTCGGAAGCCGCCGCTTCCGCGTCGCGGCCCGGCCTCAAGCGACGCGCATCGATCGCGCAGATCGCTTGCCGCTCGCGCGCGGTGAGCGCAAAGGAGACGACGACCGTCCCGGAGCCCGACCCGCGCTCCATCCGCCCGCCCAGGCTTCTCGCAAGGTCACGCACGATCCGCAGCCCCTGCCCTTCCCTGGCGCGCGTTGCGGCAGATCCGCTATCCGAGACGATGCAATTGATTAGCTCATCCGTGCGCACGAGCTTGATTCGGATTTCTCTCGGACGCTGGTCAAAGGACTCGTGCTTGGTGGCATTCGTCACGAGTTCGTGGATGATCAATCCGAGTCGCCAGCACCGCTCGGGTTGGAGCGGCAGACGATCGCCCTCCAGCGTGAGCTGGATGCTCAGCCGATCCAATACCGCACAGTGCAACGCGCGGCCTAGCTTGCGCAGGTACGCAGCGGCGTCGATCAAGGTCCGGCGCCGCGGCATCAGCAGGGCGCGGTGGACGCCGGCATGTCCGTGCAGCAGCTCGACGGCGCTGCTCAAAGCGGCCTTCGCCTCAGCGCCTTCCGCACGCACAACGTCAACCGAGATCAGGTCGATGGCGGCGGCGAGCTGGCTGTCGATCCGGTGGTTCAGCTCGCGCAAGAGCGTCCGCACCTCACTAGCCGGCTGCCCCGGGTTGAATGTGGTCACAACGATCTCCTCACTTGGGCTTTGGTCCGCTCGGCACAGCCCGCCGATCATCCCGGAAGGTCCTCTCCCAGATCGAATGTTCAGGTCGGCCGTCGGACAAACTATACTATACCGTATATTTTCTTTTCCTTGCATTCTTGTGACAGGCGTGTCAACAGGGATTCCGACGCACACAAACTCGTGATGGTGGATGACGATGGCGAAGAACAAGACTCCTAAACTCGGCAGGCCACCGAAGGACCTCGCCGGCGACGTTCAAGCGCGGATTCTCGATGCGGCTCAGGAGCTCTTTCTCGAAAAGGGATTCCGCAGCACAAGCATCGACGAAATCGCGGAGATGGCTCCTGCGAGCAAACCGACGATCTATGCGCATTTTCCCGGGAAGGAGGCGCTGTTCACGGCTGTGGTCGGACGCACGATCAATGAATTGACCAACTTCGAGGGTTTTGCGCCCCAAGGCCGCACCATCCAGGACAAGCTCACCAATCTAGCCACGGAGATCGTCGAGAGATTTATCGCCGATACGCTCGACCTGACGCGAGCCACCATCGCGGAGGCCCGGCGTTTTCCCGAGTTGAGCCGAAATGTCCACGATGCCGCGCGAGACCGAGCGGCAGGCGCCGTTTCGCAGATCCTGGATGACGCGACACAAAGACTTGCGCGCTCACCAAAGGGGCCATTCAGCGGCAAGCGACGATTGGCCACCGCGCAGATGTTCATGGATCTCATTCTGCTTCCGATGCTGATGAGATCGTTGATGGGCGAGGACCTGAAGGACGTCAGGAAGCAGCTTCCGTCCTTCCTCCACGAGCGGGTAAGCTTTTTTCTTGCCGCTTGCGAAGCGGACTGGACGTCATGACGGACCGCCAACCCCGCACTCCGATCGGCTCTGGCCAACCACGTGTGTAATCGAGTGAACAGCCTGTCTGGGCAGGGGCACGCGTAGTGCATTGCCGCAGAAGGCCATCATTTGTTCGAATGTCGGCCGAAGCGCTGCGGCGCTGAACTCCCGCGGCCATACATACGCGTTCATCGCGACACACAGGCAACGGGCAAGCGTCGTTGCACTCCCCTCTCGAATCTCGCCGCCGGCCTGTCCAGCCTCAATCATCGGTGACAACAGTCCGACGACTCGATCGACAAATGCCAGGGCAACGGGCCAGTTCGCATCTTTGGCCGTCGCGACAAGTTCGTCGAGCCTCTTATCATTCGCCAGCCGGCGCGCATTCAGCTCGGCTATTGCGCGAAGGACAGCCCCCAGGCGGCTGACAGGCGAGCCGTCGCCGCGACCGGCGTTCCCGGCCGCCTGAAACATCTCGCCAAGCAGCTCCGCGACAACGACCTCTTCGATTTCCCGCTTCGAACGAAAGAAGCGATAGACGTTTGCAGGAGACATCGCGGCCCGGCGGGCGATGTCAGCGACGGTCGTCTTTCTGTGGCCGATCTCGCGGTACAGCTGAATGGTCGCTTGCAGGATTACGCGACGGCTGCGTGACGATCTGACCTGATCGGCCCGTTGCTCTTGCATCATCGTGAGGCTCCGCAGATCTCAGCCATTGACAGTCCGTCGATTAGACCTTATAAAACTATACGGTTTAGTTTATATGAAAGGAAGACAGATGTCAACTTTCGTGTCGCCCCTCACGGAGGGCCCCGCCGCAGTGATTGCGGCAGCCGTTCTCAATCTGATCGTGGCGCTTGGACTGATCGCCGTCAGCGTCGCGCTCTGCGTCGCGATTTCCTTGCTCATCGGCCTGCCCGCGCTCGTCACTGAGCACCACCGCACCATTCGAGCGCAAGGCAATCGGAGCATTGCCGAATGACCGCGCCCCTACCCTCCGCACGAAATTCGATCGGCAAACCCGCGGTGCGCTGATTTCCCTCGCCCGATCCCGCAAGGAGACGAAGATGAGACACGGCGTTCGATCGGTGCGCGGGCGTGCACAGCAGGACTTTATCTTCCCTTGGCGCGGCTACTTCCTTTGGGTTGGGGCCGCATTACTGTTGATCTTGGTTGTTTTGGGCGGATCGACGCCGCGGACGGCGTTCAGCGAGCTCTCAAGGGCTGAGGTCAAATTCCCACCCATCCGGATTCATTCCGATGCCAAAGGCCCTGAAGCTGTCGTGATTGATACCAGTCAGGCAATCCCGCCCGCTGTTTCGAATCACGGGCTAGCTGCGTTGGAGGCTACGACCGTCCCGAGTTTCAAATCGGCTGCTCCATTCGACCAGCCCGTCTCATCTACGCCGCGGCAAGCTATTGGAGACAGTTCACCCGCTGCAGGAGCGCCTGCTCCCAGTGAAGCCTTTGCACAGCTCGTGCATCCGGATCGGTCGATGTCCAGCAAGAAGGCCGCCCGTACGCGCAGAAGTGCCCGGGCTCGCATCGAGGCCCCGCGAAAGTATGCCGAACACTTTCGCCACCTGGCCTGCGACTGGTGCGGTCGGTCCAGCCTCGGCGAAGCCTTTTGATTTTCCCAAACTTCGTCAGCCAAATCCTGAAAGAAGAAACGCAATGTCAGCGAGACAGTTGTTCGCGGTCATCCTGGCCTTATCCACCGCGTGTTCGGCAGCAAACGCCCGGGCCGAGCTGACAGGCGGCACGGCTACTGCCGATGAGCAGCGTGCGTCGTTGCAGGACGTCGAGAATTCAAATCGGCGTCTGCTGGACCAGTTCCGCGCTGCACAGCTGTCGCTCCCTGAGGCAATCACGATTGCCGAGCACTTGCATCCGGGTTCGAGAACCGCATCAGTCAGCTTCGATCCTTCGGCGCCGCCCGGTTATCGGGTCCTGACGGTGAAAGAGACTGAGACCTGGGAAGACGTCATTGACGCCAACAGCGGGAAAGCCGTCGGCCCTGAAACGACCTTGTCCTTGAGTGAACTCGACGACGAGGACCGAAGCAACCTCCTTGCCTTGAGGTCGGTCAAGCAGGAGTTATCGGACGCAGTGCGCGTTGCAGAGAAGGCCGGCTCGGGAAAAGCTTTGGGCGGCGGTCTGGTGCAGCAAGACGGCAGATTGAATTTTGTGATCGTCGTCATGAGCGGCGACAACCTGAAGGAGGTTATGCTGGAGCCACCCAAAGCCGGCCGCCGAGGATCGGACAAGTACCGGCTGAATCAACCGTGATGCACACAGGGCCTTGAGGTGCTGAATTCGGCGTACGCTTTTCGCCAGCTTCATTCTGGTCGGAACCCGGCGAGAAAGGTCAATGCAACTGCCGCGAACGCCGAAGATTGATGCAAATCAAACCTGGTCACAGCGGTGGTGGAATAGTGCCGCGCTCTGAGCAATGAGGCTCGCGTGTCCCGAGATGTCGTCTCAGTGGAGATTGAGTATCCGACCGGCTCGGTGCCCGAATGGGAGGCTGTGCTGAGCCGGTATGTCGGCCAGGTTCCGCCAGCGCTTCGGGACAAGGAAGTGACGAGGTGCATCCCAGCTTCAATGGGTGGCTTCCGCGGCAGACTCGAATACGGAGCATTCGGCGATGCCGTTCTGTTCAAGGCCAGCGCAACTCCCAATCATTTCAGCCGATGGCTTCGTCACATCGACGCATCGATTCCCTCGCCGATACTCCTCCTCGTCCAGCTGAGCGGCAGCCATCGCTTTCGACAGTCGGACAGATTTCTCGTCCTTCGTCCGGGAGACTGGTGCCTGCTCGACAGTATCCATCGCTTCGACTGCTGGACGACCACCGCGAGTGCGGAACTCCTGGGTGTGAGCCTGGCCCGGCCCCTGAATCAGGAGCAGAAGGAGCTACTGGAGCGAGGAGTCGCCAACCGGTTCGACGGCAAGCTCGGCACTTCCCGGGTTCTGCAGAGGACTTTGGTCGAGCTATTCGACCAGATGGACAATGTCGCCCCCTCAAGCGGAAATGGGCTGCGTAATTCGATCATCATCATGGCTTGGGATGCGCTGCGCGAGCAGTTGGCGAGCCCCTCCCCTTTGCTATACAGGGACATCCAGGCTTCCCGCCTGAAAGCCTATATCGAGTCGCAGCTCTCCGATCCCGCGCTTTCGGTCGAGGCCGTCGCGCAAGGCTGCGGCCTGTCGGTCCGAAGCGTGCATCGGATATTTCGCCTTGATCAAGCTGGATCCGTCTCGATGTACATCTGGAGGCGACGTCTGGAACGATGCGCCGAGGCGCTACGCGATGACAAGCAGGTACGCCGGTCCATTGCCGAGATCTGCCTGCAATGGGGATTTCACAACGGCTCCCACTTCAGCAGGGTCTTTCGCGAGCAGTTCGGGATGGCGCCTCGAACCTACCGCGCTGCAGTTGAGCGGGCGTCGGCAGGCGACCCTCGGCCGACGGCGAGGATCGCACACTGATTTTCCGGAGCCGGTGGCTTTCATGCCCTCCTCTCGACCATGCCGACGATGCGACGGGCGGCAAACGCAGCGACAAGGGTGGCCACACCTGAGGTGATGAGGTTGGCACCGACGACCAGCCCGAGCGCCCAGCCCGCGGATGTCGGCCAGCCCATGAGGATGATCGCGACAAGAATGAGGTCTGTGATGCCGCTGAACAGCATCCAGCCCCACGACTCCGGAAACACATCTCGATAGCTGAGAGAGAGCGCGATCTGAAAGACGCCTTCGACGAGGAAGAAGGCGACCAGAACCAGCGTGAGCGAGGCCGCGCCTTCGACGGGGTGCCAGAGCAACAGGACTCCAACGAGCAGCGACAACGCCGAGGTCAGGAAGGACCAGAGGAAAGCCGATACTGTCGGCGCAAAGAACATGCCGACAATACCGACGGCACCGCTGATCAGAAAGAGCCAGCCGACATAGAGATCGACGGCGACCGTCGACACCTCGGGCCAGACAATTGCAACAATACCAAGAATGGTCATGACCGCGCCCTGCACAGCAAAGAGATGCCAGTGCAGGCTCACGCTTTGCCTGACGGCACGCTGAACCTCGGTGAGCGTCGAACCGGAGAGAGACATCGGAGGACTCCAGATGAGAGGTGAAGAGTTTAATCGGCGTTCATTCGCCGAAGCGACTTGAACGCCGACAGGCTGCGAGGACTGGGGACGCGATTTGTTCGCGCCCCACACAGTCACAGTCTCGTTCGTCAGGCGGCCAGTGCGTCCTTGGTCATGTTCCAGGCCTGCTTCAACAGCTCACGGCGCCGCTTGAAATCGGCCTTCATTGCGGTGACCCGCTTCTCGATCCTGGCTTTGGTTTCGGCGTTCGCCTGCTCGATTTGCCGCTGCAGTGCCGCAGCCTTGGCATCGGATTCCTGCTCAAACTGTCGCTGCTTGGCTTCGGCCCGCTTGCCGGCTGCATCGAGCTTGGCCCGGGTCTCATCGAGGCGCTTGCTCAAAGTCTTTTTCGCTTCACCGCCGGCGCGATCGAATTCCGCCTTCAATTCCGCGAGCTCCGCTTTCCGCTCCTTCGCGATCGCATCGATCTGCTCGGCCTCGAAATCCGATCGCCATTGCCGGATGACCTCGCCGCCCAGCGCACTCATTCGGTTGTCGAGGGGCGTGATCCAGTCCTCCTCGATCTCGGCGGCGACGGCGGCCTTGCCGGGCGACAGCTTGCTCGAGATCGCCTCGATGAAGTCCGACCGGATCCCCAGATCGACGATATCGCCGAGTCCGCCTGCGAGCGCGCCGGCGCTCATCCCAATCGCACCACCAACGGGACCTGCAATCAAACCGACCAGGCCGCCCATGAGCGTCCCGACCGCAAATCCCAGGGGTCCTTGATCGACGGCCTGCCGGGTAGCCAGATTCCCATTTGCTTCCTTGACCAGGACGGTCATCCCATAAAGGGTCAGTGTCCCTTCCTCATGCAGCTGGTTGAGGGCGCGGGCCCCTTCATACGCAGCGGGTTCCGAAGGAAAGATGACGACGACGAATTTGCTCATGGCGATCTCCTGTTCGCACGCAACGGATAATTCTCATGCGAGACGTGCGCCGCGAACCCGCCGTCATGTTTGACGAAAATCAAGAACGCCGCAGATGGCGTTGCCTGCAAGTGCCACTCTTGACTTGATGCGCCATTTTTCGAGCCTGCCACTTCGCCGTCACACCGGGCCGGGCAATGATGGACGCAGATTTGCCTCCGGTTCGCATTCAGGGATACGGCTCGCCCGCGGGGAAGCGACGCGCTTGAAACTTGACGCAGGTCAACGCGGAAAAGGCCAAGCTTGGAAATCCTATTGTGGGTCAGTCAACGGAGACGGTCATGTCAGAGCAGAGCAGCATACATATGTACCTGAATTGGGCCAAGGAGCGGATCGACGAGATGGATGCGGCCTTGGCTTCCTTCGAAGTCAAAGCCGCCCATGCCAAGGCTGATTCCAAGGTAAAGGCCGATCAGATCGTCGCAGATCTGAAGAACCGCCGCGACGAATTTCAGGCGCTGCTAAAGACGCAAGCGGAAGCAGGCGAAGCTGCCTGGGCGCACGCCAAGACAGATCTTGAGAAGCAATGGAACGCTTTCGAAGCGGACATGAAGACCTACTTCGAAACGGCCGGCGAGCAGATCGAGCAGCAGCAGGCAACGTTCAAGGACATTGCAGCTGCGCAGGCAAACGCCTGGCACGAGGCCGCGGCCAAGTTCCGTGAGGCGGCGGGTAAAGTGGCGACAGCCAGGAGCGTCGATGTCGATGCCGCGCTCAAGCAAATGAAATCCGACGCTTCCGAAGCCGAGACACGTCTGCAGAAACTCAGGCAGGCGGGCAGTGAGTCCTGGTCGGTCCTGAGCGCGGCCCTGACGGAGTCACGCAAGGCGTTTGATCAGGCCAATCAGGCCACATGGGATGCGCTGAGAGGCTCCGGCTCGAAGAGCTGAGCCTGTCGTTCTGTTCGGAGCAGCCAATCCAGGAGAGATCAATGGCAGCAGATGTCCTGGTTTCGCGCGAGTTGAAGTCGCTGCAGAGCGAGCTTGCGAATACCAAAATGGATCGCGCTGTAAAGACCGAGCAACCGGCCGCAACGTCGCCCGCTCTCGCCCCTGAGGGCGCGACCGAGGCTTCAGCAGGACTGCCGCCGGAAGCCGAACTGCAGGGATACCTGCGCCAGCTCGCGGAAGAGGTCACCGAGCTGCTCGGTGAGGCCGAAAAGAGCATCTCGGCCCACCCGACCCAGAGCGTTGCCGGCGCACTCGTCCTTGGCATCTTGATCGGTCGCCTGCTTGGCAAGCGGTGAGGAGGCGCAATCATGATTGATCATCTTCTGCGTGATATTCAGGTTCTGCGCAAGGCGGATATGCTGATCGGAAAGATCTGGCTCAACGTGCTGGCGCGCCGGCTGGGCTTGTTTGTTCTTGCGGCCCTGATCGGCGTGTTTGGCCTCGGCATGGCGAATGTCGCCGGCTACAACGCCCTGCAAAACACTCTCGGAACAGTTTGGGCGGCCAGTGTGATGGCGGTCGTGGATTTTGCGATTGCGGTGATCGTGCTCTTGCTGGCCAGCAGATCCCGGCCGGGACCGGAAATCGACGTGGCGCTCGAAGTGCGCAAGACCGCTCTCGACCAGCTTCACGAGGATGCGCGCGATCTCAAGCTGACGATCGAAGCGATGGGCCAGGAGATCAGGAACGTGAAGCAGAACGTCGCCTCGCTGGTCCACAACCCGCTCGACGTCGCGGCGGAAAAGCTGCTGGTGCCGGCCGCCCTTTCGCTGCTGAGAGGACTGCGCTCGAAGAAAGAGCATGCGTCATAGCTGCGATGCCGTCGCGACAGCCGCCGTTTGCTCATACGGCAGGCGCTTGGTGCGCAGCCCGGCAACTTCGGACCAGTCCGTTTGCGAACTGCGGCGCTACAGCACCTCTGACTTGAAGGCGTAGCGCTCAAGCGCTGCTTTCAGCGGCACAGCGCCCGCGCTCGTGCGAACGCGCACCACCTGCCCGAGCCGTGGATCGCGTTCGAACCAAAGCTCGCCGATCGACGCGCCGACCTTCGCCGCCTGGCTGCGCACGGTCGATTCAATCTCGCGCTGTTGCAGCGCCGGCTTGAAGATCTTGCCGATGCCGGTCAGCGGCAACAATGGCATCACCTTGACCTGCTTGGGGATCGCTGCACGCTCGGGAACGTGGGCCGCCGCGAAATCCATCAGCTCCTGGTCGCTGACCAAGACGCCCGGCTTTGGCTGGACGTAGACGACCGGGACCTCGCCCGCATAAGCGTCGGGACTGCCCACGGCGGCCGCCAGCGCCACCGCCGGGTGCTTGGATAACGCATCCTCGATCAGCTTCGGATCGATGTTGTGCCCGCCCCTGATGATCAGCTCCTTGCGTCGGCCGGCGAGCCAGAAATAGCCTTGGCTATCCTGTCGCCCGAGATCGCCGGTGTCGAGCCAGCGTGAACTCTCGACATCTATCCAGAGATCCTTGTTCTGCTGCGGATCGAGATAGCCGGCGAACACGTTGGGCCCCTTGAGGGCGATCACTCCGACCTCTTCGCGCTCCGCCATGCGCTGGAAGCGCCCCGCATCGTCGAGAATGACGACCCGCATGTCCTGGTACGGCAGGCGCAGCCCGATCGAGCCGGCGCAGCGCTCGCCGCGGGGAGGATTAAGGCTGGAGACGCAAGTGCCTTCCGTCAGCCCATAACCTTCGAGGATCTTCAGGCCGGTCTTTGCCTCGAACGCCGCGAGCAGCATCGCGGGCATGGGCGCCGCGCATCGCGTATTCGAGGCTGGAAATGTCGTTGTCGCCGACTGGCACCTCAAGCAGGGCAGCATAGATGGTCGGCACCCCCGAAAACGCCGCGATCCGGTAGGAGCCGGCGATCTCCCAAAAGCGCGCGATCAGATTCTTGCCGCGGTAGCCCTCCGGCGTTGCCAGCAGCACGTGATCGCCATGCATCCATGGCAACAGCCCGGTAACGAGCTGCGCGTTGACATGGAACAGCGGCAGTCCGCAGAAAAAGGTGCGCGGCTGCTCGCGCTCGCCGAGCACTTGGGTGACGGCCCAGGCATCGAAGATCTCGTTGGCATGCGTGCGCACCGCAATTTTTGGCGCACCCGTCGTGCCACCGGTGCAGAAGTAGGACGAGACCGCATGGTTTGTGATCGTCCGCGGCGCGACCAGACGATCGGCGGGCTGGGCCCGTATGACCGAGCGAAAATCAACGATCTCCAACCCGGCACCCGGTAGACTCGGTACGACCGCAGCCAGCGATGCGCCTTCGGCGCTTCCGAGATAGGTCATGATATCCACGAGCGCGACCACACGCAGTTCGGAGAGCGCCGAAAGATGCGGCGCAAGCTTGCTCCACAGCTCGACGCCAGCGGATGGCGCGAGTGTCACGAGCACGCGCACCTTCGCTGCGCGAAGAATCTCGACAATCAGATCGGGTTCAAGGATTGACCGCGAGCACCACACCGGCCGCCTCGCCGCCCCAGATCGTGAAATGGGTTTCCGGCAGGTTCGGCAGCACATAGGCGACCGGATGCTCGGCATTGACGCCGAAGGCAGAAAGCGCGTTCGCAGCCCGGGTGATCTCGGCCAGAAGCTCCACGTAGGTCCAGGTGAAGGCGCGCTGATAGGTGTCGGCGGTGAGAAGAAGGTCAGCGCCTTGCGGTCGGGCCAGCGTTGCGCGCCCGCCGCGAAGACTTCATAGGTTGTCGGCGGCAGGTCTCGAGTTTCAAGAGGCTCGGCCTCGATTCTCTCAATGTCGGAAAGATCCCGCACCGGCATCGGACGCCTCTCGCACGATATCATGATGAACTGCGCACTCACCGCTGCCAATGACGGCCCGGGGACGCCATGCTGTTCTTGAGCGCGACCAACAGCTTCACCCGCGCCTTGTCCTTGAGAGCCAGCTTCAGCACCCGCCACAGTCGCGCCGGGGTCATGCGCGCGTCGACGAAATCGTCGGGCAGGTCCGGTCCCCCACTGGTAGAGACCTTCGCGGTCCATCAAGTGATAGCCCGCAGGCTGCGCCGCGTCGAACAGGTCGCCGTCAGCATGGTGCTCGTGCTTCTGGCCCCAAGGATCGCGCCAATAATCGAAGATCTGGCTGCCAAGCAGGTGACGGCCCACCCCCCAGGCATGGCGGTAGCGTTTCGCCATCAGCACCTGCTGACCCATTTCCACCGCGTCGAGGTCGACGACCTCGAAGGCCACATGGTCGACCTTCGATTCCATTCCCATGGAACCTTCGATTCCATTCCCATGGCAATGAAGACCGTGTGGTGATCGGTCGGCTCGTCGCCGCGATCCAGGCGCGTGAACGAGCCCACCGGCGTGCCGTCGGCGAGGCACATCACATCGGACGGGATGAAACCGAACATGTCCATGTACCAGCGCACACTGCGGTTGAAGTCAGGCGTCTCGACGATGAAGTTTGTTACACCTGCTGAGTTCGCCTAACTGGACGAAAGCATCGGTCGCGTTATTTCGACTTCAGGGCAGCTATCGGTCGCCACTCCTCGTCGATTCCCTGTTGCAGCGTTTTGCAGCGCTCGAGCATGAGTTCTGACGGACGATCGTGACCACGATCGTCCAACACCGACGTAAACTCGAGGATGGCGCCTGAGAAGTCGCGACTTCGATACTTGGCGAGACCTTGTTCGTAACGCGAGATCCAGCATGCGCGCTGGCGCTCTGCATCCACCTCTCCAGCAAGTCCCACCAGTTCATAAGCCACAAAACCTTCCTCCCGGCCGTAGACAGCAATGCTATCGGCCTCGCGTGCGACGATGCCGTTTCGCGCGAGCCGATGTGTCTCCTCGCCAATCAGGATTTGAGTGCCATAGATCTTGTTGGCGCCTTCCAGCCGGCTTGCCACATTCACTGCATCGCCGATCACCGTATAGTTCAGGCGCAGCTCGGAGCCGATATTGCCGACCAGCATGCGCCCGGAATTGATGCCGATCCGGATCTGAAGCGGCTCCCCGCGGTCGTCCAAGAGACCGGAGGTCTCGATCGCACGGCGGCAGGCCAGCGCCGCCTGGCAGCACATCAGCGCGTGATCCTGCTGGGCGGTCGGAGCACCCCAGAAGGCCATGATCGCGTCCCCGATGAACTTGTCGATCGTGCCGGCGTGGGCGACGATCTGTTCCGTCAGGAGGTCGAGGTACGTCGAGAGCAGAGGCACAACGCGGTCGCCCATGCGCTCAGACAGGCCCGTGAAACCCGCGATATCGATGAACATCACGGTAAGCTCCTGGACCGCGCCACCTGGCTTCGCCTCGACACCCTGCCGGAGCAGTGATCGGACCAGATCAGCCGGGATAAACTTGCGGAAAGCGGACAGACCCTGAGCCATTTCGGCGATCGCGCCGGAAAGGCTGGCTATCTCAGCCAGCCGTGACGGATGCCGGCGCACCTGGTCCAGTGCAAAGCTCTCAACATGCCTGATCTCACCGACAACACGGGTGAGCGGCGCGGCAATTACCGAACGCGCCAGGAGTGCCGATAGCAAGGCGGCGAGCACCGCCCCCAAAGCGAGACCGACGATGAGCCGGCGCAGGGTGGTCTCGACCGGTCCGAGAAACTCCGCTTCAGGAATTACGGTGGCGAGCGACCAGCCAGGAAACGGCAATGGGGTAAGAGCGACCTCATAAGCCACGTTCGCAACAGAAAGCCTGCTCCGCCACGCTTGCTTGCGTCCGTCTCCCCCGGCACGGGCCAGAGCCTCCTGTGCGACTGGCAGTAGTGCTTCTTTTTGGCTGCGCGCCGGATGCAATTCGTCCGCGTCCTTGTCCGGTGCGGCAACGAGATCTCCGGCTCCATCAAAAATAAAGGCCGTTCCCGTTCGTCCAACCTCGAGCTGTGAAAGGAAGTGGGCGAGCCTCGTATATTCGATGATGACGGCCAGAACGCCCTGACGTTCCTGATAGACATCGATCGGTCCTGCAAAAGCAATCGACGGACGTTCCCCGATCGGATGATTGAGGACCTTGAACCACTGAGGATCCTCCAAGGCGAGCCCGGTCTTGAACCACTCCTGATCCCCCACATGGAAATTGGTCGGTTCGAACCGGCGATTCTCGAATTGAATGTCACCGGGTATCACCTCGTACTCGTCGACCCGGCGCTCACCGGGATGATCCGTCAACGAGATCTCCATCATCTCCAGGTGCCTGTCGCCGAGCTTATGAGCCGCAAAGAACGACCCATCGGGCCAGCCAAACGCCACCCAGGAGATCGTCCCCTGTGACTGCAATTGCGACAGGAAGACAAACTCCCGCTTGTCCGCTTCGCGGGTGTCGAGAACGTTCTGCAGAAACAGCGTTCGGATGGCGGTGTGGGCTGCACGCGCCTCGTCCACGATCGCCAATACTTCCTTGCGCACGGCGGCAACGATCTGCTCGTTGATGGTCGAGGCCAGCTCCCGGCTGATGCCTTCAGCGGTCCGCCACCATAAAAGGCTGGCAGCCGCTGCAGTGACAAGGATGGCTGTCAGAACGAGTACCGACACCGCTAGCCGTATGCTGACAGTAAGCGGTCTGCCTGAGACGCTCGGACCTGCCTTCGCGTAGCGTTGTCGCCTTCGACCTGGGATCATCATGGCTTCCGCTCGACTAACCCCGCCGCTCTCTAGATCTGGAAGGCTATACGTCCATTTGCGGGCTCTGTTACGTCCATGGAGGTTTCAGCGGCATCTGCACACCTCACAGAGGCTGTCGCCGATCATCGGCCCGCCTCTTCGCGCCTTCCAATGCCCTTTGGCTAACGTCCCCATAGAGACAAGGCATTGGATTTGCCGTTCCGCCTTACCCTTGATGGCAACCACACCGATCTCACGCAGCCGTGAGCGGCCTGAAAGGTAACACCGGCCGCCTTCGATGCGAACGAGATCAATGCACGCTCGCCCCTCCGGGCGACGCAACCTCGAGAGGAGAAATCCATGTCCGCCAAGAATATTGTGAGTTCGTTGGTCCTCGCCGGCGCCGTCAGCACCGCGCTTGCGACCCTTGCCGCTGCCGGGCCCCTGACCAAGGCAGAAGCCGATGCGGCGATCGCGGCCAAGAAGGAGAAATGTTTTGGCGTTGCCCTGAAGGGCCAGAACGACTGTGCGGCGGGACCGGGCACGACGTGCCAGGGCACCTCGACGGCCGACTTTCAGGGCAATGCATGGAAATTCGTTCAGGGCGGCACTTGCGCCAGCATCGAACTGCCGAACGGCAAACACGGTTCGCTCAAGCCGATCTGACGCGACGAGCACTGCCATCAGCCAAGAAGGAAGCGGAGGAGCAACATGGACGTAGTTAGCAAATCTGACAGCTGCGCGGGAATGCCCCTCCGCTTTTCGCCCTTGATCGGCGGTTTTGCGGGAACAAGCTTCAAGCACGAGCACCTTCCCGCGATCCTTGCAGAAGGCAAACAACGCGGCTTCTTCGAAGTCCACGCCGAGAACTACATGGGCGCAGGAGGACCGCCGCACCGGGCGCTGGAAGCCCTGCGTCGCGATCATCCCGTTTCCCTGCACGGCGTGTGCATGTCGATCGGAGGGCCGCAACCGCTCGACCCGGAACATCTCGCGCGCTTCCGGCGTCTCGTCGACCGTTACCAGCCGGCCCTGGTTTCAGAGCATCTCGCCTGGTCAACTCACGAGACCACCTATTTCAACGATCTCCTGCCCTTGCCTTACACGCAGGCGACACTCGCACGCGTCTGCGACCATGTCGATCAGATGCAGGACGCGATCCGCAGGCCGATCCTGTTGGAAAATCCATCGACCTACGTCAGCTTCCGCGAATCCACCATGAGCGAGGCAGACTTCATCCGCCGCGTCGCGCAAAGGACCGGATGCGGCTTGCTGCTCGACATCAACAATGTCTTCGTGTCCGCCACCAACCACGGCTTCTCCACCGCACAATATTTCACCGACTTTCCGCTCTCCCACGTCGGCGAGATCCACCTCGCCGGTCATGCCTGGCAGACGGACGATGAAGACGAGCCACTGCTGATCGACAGCCATGACGGCCCCGTTGCCGATCCCGTGTGGGCGCTGTTCGAAACCACCATCCGGCGCTGCGGCGCCATTCCAACGCTGATCGAGTGGGACAGTAAGCTTCCCGATTGGCCGATCCTGAAAGCCGAGGCTGCCGCCGCGCAGGCGATCCTCGATCGATGCCACTCGATTGCACGCAGGACCTACGACCATGCCGCGGCTTGAGCAACATCCGCGCTCCGTCTACACGGCGTTCGCAGCTGGACTGATTGATCCTTCGCGCGACATACCTTCGGCGGTCGTCGGACCGAAAGGCAAAGCTGCCGCCAAGCGCTACAATGTTTACCGCAACAATGTCACTGTGAGCCTGATCGAGGCGCTGGCCGCGATCTACCCGGCCGTTCAGCGCATCACCGGCCCCGACTTCTTTCGCGCCATGGCGCGTTCTCACGTCCGAGCTACGCCGCCCACCTCGCCTTTGCTGTTCGAGTACGGCCGGGATTTCCCCGATTTCATTCAGCAATATAAATACGCTCGGCCGATGCCATGGCTTGCAGACACGGCTCGGGTCGAGCGGGCCTGGCTTGACGCCTATCACGCGGCCGATGCCGAGCTGCTATCATCGGACGCACTCGCCGCGATCCCGCCCGAACAGCTTGCCGACGCGGTGTTCATCGCGCACCCGGCAACAAGAATTGTCCGCTCTGCATTCGCTGTTGTGACGATTTTCGCTGCCAATCGCGGCACCGATCCGGTCGGCAGGATCGATGCATCAATCGCAGAAGACGCCTTGATCACCCGGCCCGATCTCGACGTCGGCGTGCGGCACCTGCCCCCCGGCGGAGCCGTGTTCCTCACAAGCCTGATCGCTGGACGCTCGCTCGGCGAGGCGGCCGCATCCGCGCTGCTGGATTCCCCCTCTTTTGAGATGGCGTCTGGCATCGCCGGAATGATCGAGGCAGGCGCGTTTACCGCAGTCAGCATCGGAGACGACAATGATCACTGAGCAACGCATTGCCGGCGGCGAGATCCTCCAGCCGCTCGGTGCTCTGGCTGACAAGGCCAGCCGGATGGTGCAAGCGGTCGCTTTGCCTTCCATCGTTCAGCTCGTGATGCGCGTGGCCCTGGCCGTGCCGTTCTGGCGCTCGGGCATCCTGAAATGGAACGGCTTTCTCAAGCTCAGCGACACCGCCGTGACGCTGTTCAGCGACGAGTTCATGCTGCACCTTCCCGGCGGGCCCTACCATTTTCCGGCACCCGCGGTAACGGCCTTTCTGTCGGGATCGGGAGAGATCATGTTTCCGGTGCTTCTGATCCTCGGCTTTGGTACTCGCTTTGCCGCGCTCGGACTGTTGTTCATGACCGCAATCGTGGAGCTCACCGTTCCCGATGGATGGCCGATCCATCTCACCTGGGCGGCCATGGCACTCGGCATCATGGCCTGGGGACCGGGACAGATCTCGCTGGATCACATTCTGCGGCGGTTCCTTATGCGGCCGCGGGCTCATTGATCGCTGTAGACGCTCGAGCTCAGCCGGGCGTCGTTAGCGGCGAACCTTCCGAACGCCGGCACCTGGAAAGCTTGACCGGCTAGGGACAACGAGAAGCATCACACCGATAGCCCGATGCTATGCCATTTTGAGTCATTCTCCGCCTGCGCGTCCACCCACGGAACGATGGAGATAAAAATGATGGCAGACCGCAATCGACCGAGAGTCGTCATTGTCGGTGCAGGCTTCGGAGGCCTCAGTGTTGCAAAAGCTCTGGCTCGTTCACCATTCGAGGTCGTTCTGGTCGACCGACAGAACTATCACTTGTTCCAGCCGTTGCTCTATCAGGTTGCCACGGCCGCCCTCTCGCCCGCCGACATCGCCGCACCGATCCGGGGTATTTTGGCCGGGCAGCGGAATGCAACAGTCCTCCTCGCAAACGTCGACGCAATTCATCCCGATCGCCGCGAAATCGTCGCTGACAATAGCCGCATCGGATACGACTATCTGGTCCTCGCAACGGGAGCGCGACACGCCTATTTCGGCCACGACGATTGGGCGCCGTTTGCCCCCGGCCTAAAGACGATCGATGACGCCACCCGCTTGCGTGCAAGAATCCTGCTTGCGTTCGAACGCGCCGAGACCGAGCAGGACGAAGTGGAGAAGCGGCGCTTGCTCAATTTCGTCGTGATCGGCGGCGGCCCAACCGGAGTCGAGTTGGCCGGCGCGATAGCCGAGCTCGCCAAGCGCGCTCTCGCCCGCGATTTCCGCACCATTGACCCGCGTTGCGCTCGCATCCTTCTCGTCGAAGCCGGGCCTCGGCTCCTCGGCACGTTCGATCCATCGCTTTCGCTAAAGGCGCAGAAAGCTCTCGAACGGCTTGGCGTCGAAGTCCGTTTGGGCCAGGCGGTCACTCGTTGCGATCCCCACGGCACGACAGTCGGTCCCGAAGAAATTCCTGCCGCGACAATCGTCTGGGCTGCAGGCGTGATGGCATCGCCGGCGGGTGCCTGGCTCGGCGTACCGACAGATCGCGCGGGCCGTGTCGTTGTTGGTCCTGATTTCAGCGTGCCAGGCCGTCCCGAGATCTTCGTCATCGGGGATACTGCGGCGGCGAAGGACTCGTCCGGAACGCCGCTTCCCGGCGTAGCGCCGGTTGCCAAGCAGCAGGGGCAGTACGTCGCCTCATTGCTACTCGCCCGCTGGCGCAGAGAGGCCGAGCGACCGTTTCGCTACCGCGATTATGGTTCACTTGCGACGATCGGACGTAAGCTCGCCGTCGCGCAGCTGGGCCGGCTTCGCTTGTCCGGCTTTGCGGCCTGGCTGCTCTGGAGCATAGCCCATGTCTATTTCCTGATCGGTTTTCGAAGCCGAACGGTCGTGGCTTTGAGCTGGCTTTGGAACTATCTCACATTCGAACGTGGAACGCGCCTGATTACGGGACATATTGAACAGGAGTCGCGAGCTCGGCCCGAGCATGTTGCGCGGATCTATCCCTCGAGACTCGAGAGCGGTTGACGGTCTCCAGCGCGGGAAAAACGTTCGAATGACCTGTGCCCTGAGGCTGAACACGAGCTGTCTGAATCAATCAGGACCCCCTTCGGCGAAGTCGTACGCACATCGCGCGACCACTGCGTGTATCGCCCGACCGACACTAGAAAAGGGTGTGCAATTTCAATGATTTCAGCCGGACAACCCGTAGTCTTACGGCCCCGGCTTTAACGTTCAATGAGAACACTCAAACTAAGTTTATCCCGAGGAAACGATTGCCGCTCCAGCCAACGCAGGTTGGATCCGCCACTCCGAGGGACTTGAACCATGAGCATCGACCGCTCGCGGAATGGGAAGGAACTGGGGAAATTCCGTATAGGCACCATCTTGCCGACGATCATCGCCGCACTGGTGATGCTGGGCACAGCATCGGCTGGGTTCATGGCCTACGACGCGATCGTCAAGCGACAGGAAGCCGAAGCATTCCTGAAAGTCAATCGGATCGCCGGACTGCTGCTGCGCAGCGCCGGTCAATGGGCCGTCGAGCGCGGGCTGACCAATGCGGCATTGAAATCTGCCGAACCTCTCGCGTCTGAGCGCCGCGCCGAAATAGATCGAGCGCGCGCGGTGGCCGACGGGGCGTTTCGCGATGCCATTCTGGAGATCCGCTCTGTTGCCGAAATGTCGGCAGCGCAGAAGCAAATTGGCGAGGCCGAAGCCAGGTTTGAAGCGCTTGGGCGGCTGCGTGAGAAGGTCGATGCGAATCTGCCGCTGCAGCGCTCCGAACGCACGTCCGAGGTGGTTGACGGTTTTGTGCCGGCAATTACCGAGGTTATCGAAATCGCGAGCAACCGCCTACGGCTAACGCTGGAGACACTAACGAGCCCACCGGTCGCGAGACTCGCGCAGCTTGTCAACTTGCGTCACCTGACCGCACAGATGGCCGAGAATGCCGGCAGAGAGCGCGCCCTGCTGGCCGGAGCCGTCGGGGCGCGGGCGAAGCTTGGTACGGATGCACTTCAGCGTCTATCGGGGCTGCGTGCCAAGGTCGAACTCGCATGGGACGCGGTGCTGCCAATCCGTCTGCGCTCGGATCTGCCGGAACAGATCGGCCAGACCATGATCGAGGTCGAGAAGATCTATTTCGAAAGCTACGGTGAAACGCGGGCGGCAACGCTCGCCGCCGGCGAGAGCGGCGAGTACAGGATCACCGGTGCCGAATACTTCAAGCAGGCAACTGCTGGCATCAATGCCGTACTGAAACTCGGCGCCGCAATCGGTGCCGCCGCCGATCAGGAAGCAAGTCGCCAGGCGTCCGGCAGCGCTCGCAATTTCATGGCCACGGTTGCCCTGCTTGTCGCGTCCCTGATCCTGGCCGGGGTGAGCTTTTGGATCACCTTCTCACGAATCCTCAGGCCGCTCTCAGCAATGGGAGCCGCGATGACCCGGCTCGCCGAACGCGACTACAACATCGAGGTTCCCGGCGCCGAGCGAGGCGACGAGATCGGCCAGATGGCGCGCACAGTGGAGATTTTCAAGCAGAACGGGCTCGAGATCGATCGCATGCGCGCCGAGCAGGCCGCAGCCGAGCGGCGCGCGAGCGAGCAGCGCAAGACTGAACTCGCGCGGATGGCAGACAGCTTCGAAGCCGCAATTGGCGAAATCGTCGAGACCGTATCGTCGGCCTCGACCGAACTCGAGGCTTCTGCCAGTACGCTTACGTCGGCCGCAACGCACGGACAGGAGCTCACCACCATGGTTGCTTCCGCGTCTGAAGAGGCCTCCGCCAATGTGCAGTCGGTCGCATCGGCAACTGAACAGCTGTCGTCATCAATTACCGAGATCAGCAGGCAAGTGCAGACATCTGCCCGAGTTGCTAACGAGGCCGTAGGCCAAGCCCGCGTCACAACCGGGCGAGTGAGTGAATTGTCTGTCGCGGCGACCCGGATCGGCGATGTGGTCGAACTGATCAACACGATCGCGGGTCAAACCAATCTGCTTGCCCTGAATGCCACGATCGAGGCGGCGCGCGCCGGCGATGCCGGCCGAGGGTTTGCGGTGGTCGCCTCCGAGGTGAAGGCACTGGCCGAGCAGACGGCGAAAGCAACCGGGGAAATCGGCCAGCAAATCTCCGGTATCCAGACTGCAACCCATGAATCGGTTGCCGCCATAAAGGAGATCAGCGAAACGATAAGGCAGCTGTCCGAGATCTCCTCGACCATTGCGGCTGCGGTGGAAGAGCAAGGCGCGGCTACCCAGGAAATTTCGCGCAATGTGCAGCAGGCAGCGCAAGGCACGCACGCGGTTTCTTCCAACATCACAGAGGTCAAGCACGGGTCCAGCGAGACAGGCGCAGCATCCTCGCAGGTCTTATCGGCGGCCAAATCGCTCGCCAGCGAAAGCGATCGTCTCAAGCTCGAAGTCAGCAAGTTTCTTGGCAACGTGCGCGCAGCCTAAAGCAGCAGAGGAGCACGTCGCTTCGTTGCTACTCGCCTGCCATAAGGGGCAGGCGGAGCGGCGGTTTCGGTACCGTGATTTTGGTCGCTGGCCGCGCAAGCCAGCGCTACGATCGGCCAGTAACACGATAGACTCGCGCGTCGCCCTCGACACCGCGCAGGGGTGCACCGAACTCCTCGGCATCGTGGCCCGCCAGCATTTGGCGAACGCCGGATGCCGTGTAGAGCGCTTCCGTCAGACAGATTTCGCCGGCGTCGGCGAATGACTGCACCCGTGCGGCAATGTTGACGGTCTGGCCGAAGTAGTCGAGATTCTCGTTGAGAGTCACGGCGATGGAGGGCCCGCAGTGGGCGCCCATCTTGAGAATGATGGCTGGCCGGCCGTGTTCGCGGTTGAACTGGCCGATTTCCTCCAGGATTTCGAGCGCCGCTACCACAGCGTCGACCGGCCGCGAGAACGCCGCCATTACGGCGTCGCCGATTGTCTTCACGATGGCACCGGCATGCCGATGAGCGACTGCGTCGAGAAGCGCGAAATGTTGCCGGACCAGGGCATAGGCATTGAGGTCTCCGAGCCGCTCGTAGAGCGCGGTCGAACCCTTCAAGTCGGTGAAGAGGAACGTCACCTGCCGGATCCCGAGACCTTCCTCCTCATCCACTCGCTCGGAACGGAAGAGTTTGCGGAAGGTCTGACGCGTCAGCAGCATGCCGCCGGAGACGTAGGGGTCGAACTCGAGGGTCGGCTTCTCCGGCATCGCCACGATCTCGGGCGGCCAGTTGATCAAAAGCAGCGAACCCCGCTTGGGGCCGGTGTTGCTGATCTCGAACACTACAGACCCCGACGGCACGATCGAAACGGCGGGCGTGAAGCGCTGTCCATCGTAGGCGATGCGAACGATCGTCGGAGCGTTGGACGTCGCCCCGGCAGCGGGATCCGCGACTGAAATCATGAAGCCGGCCTGCGTCTGGACGTTGACGCCTGAGAGCGCGCCGGGCCCAATTTCGGCCCGCAGAGTCGTCAGTACGCCGGATGGCAGATACGTCATTCCGCGGACGAGACTGCGCAGGACATCGACAAACCGTGCTCGTCCGCCGGGCAGCCGTCCGCCATCGGAAAATTTCAGCTTCCAATGCAGGTCTTCGATCGAGAGATTGTCGACGTCGTGCAACGCAAGGCGCCGCACTTGCGGGGAGACGGAAAAGGAAACCTCGATGAAGTCATCCAGGTCTGTCTGACCATCGATATCGCACAGCCCGCAGACGAAATGGCTCCGGAGCGCGCGCAGCCTGCCGAAGCTTTCCAGCACCAGGCCCGAGTGGGGACAGAGAATGTCCCAATGCATGTCGACCAGCCCAGCTCGCGCGGCGTGGAGGAACAGATCGATCGACTCCGGCTCAGCCACACCGCGGTCGCGCGCGAAAGCCAGGGGGTTAGCACGGTAAAGGCTGACCTCGTCGCCGCTACGGATCAGCGTTTCGAATTTGGAGATGACGCGCGGGCTCCAGGTACGGGCCTGCTCGATCTGGGTCATCTTGTTTTCGAGAAGCCGCTCGTCAATCGATACCATCGCCAGCTCCTGACGGTAACAATCTATCAGCTTCGCTGGGTCGTCGCGAGCTATCCGCCACCGGCCCGGCCATAAATCATAACACACTACTTGCCGCAGCAGCCTCGAGCCAAGCGTCTGCTGCTGGATGGGTCGGGACGTTCACAGTCAGCAACCGGTAACTATTACCTCTGGCCTCGAATCTGTCTTCTCGCTTTGACCTTGAGGGCACACATAGCCCTGATAGGAAGGGCCAGGACTAGCGCCCAACCGTCATGTGGATACCAGTGGCGGTCAGCACGACACCCATGAGCAGAGAGGTGTTGATCGGCTCATTCAGCGCCCAGGCGGAAATCAGAAGTCCGACGCTGTGGGTTGCGAGCAAGGCCATGGACATAGTGTTGGCCGCAAACCGGCGCCCGGCTTCAACAACGGCCCAGTAGGCGATTGCGACAGACGCCACGTAGACGAATGTGGCCGCGCCGAGGAGCGCGAACTGTCGCGGTGATCTCGCGGCAGACATCGCGGTCGGAAGCGGTCGCCGCGATCAGCATTGCCAGCGGTCCGCGGGCGTGGCGCGGCTCCGATACGAGCCAACGACAGCCTTCCACCTCCAACACGCAGCTAGGTCGGGATGCGGCTTTCGTTCAGTTCACTGGTTCATCTCGCGTCAGAGACAGCGAGAGCGATCTGATTGCCGGTGCAGCCAATACGACGATTGGCAGCATCATGATCCACGAAAGAAGCCAGGACACCAGTCAGTTGCCGAGGAAATTGCCGGTCCCCAGGAGCGAAAAGCTTGCGATCCCGGCTGCTATCAAAGACGTCAGCCCGGACTGGATCACTCCAAAAACAAAGTGGCTATAGCGGCACGGGATGGCGAACATGAGCAGGCCTTTCGGCGCAATCGGAGCAAGGGCCATGCCAAATCCTTTCGTTATTTCGCGGTGTTTTTCGCTTGTCCATGATCTCGGCTGCAGACAGCCGAAACCAGGCATCTCCAACGACACATCATTCCGCGGCCAGCGGCATCAGCTCCATCTGCTCGTGCAGGATGACACCGCTCAGAGGGTCGAAATCGCCGGCCCATGGCGCGCGGCTCAGCACCGCTTTCGTATTAGCGTAGCCGGCATCCCAGCGCTGCATGATGCCGCGTGGACTGAAATCGATGTCCTTGGTGTGGTTCTCCCGGTCCAGTTGAGGCGCAAGCAGGCGCACCACATGCATACGTGTCTGACAGCCGTAGCCGAGCATCTCCCGAACGGTCGGATCGTTGCGCTCGCTTTCAGTCAGTCGAGTACCAAGCTGATTGATGATGTGCCGCAGACGATGAGCCTGCTGCTGCCGCGCGATGTGGCTCATGATGCGGCTGGAATATTGCACGTCCTTGTGCCGGTTGAGCACCTCGGCCATCGTTGTCGGCTCGGCGCCGGCCGGATTCCATAAATGAACGGCGAAGATCAGCGAGTTCTTGCGCGGATTGTCGTCGAAGACGACCTCGGTCGGCGTGTTGGAGAGGATGCCGCCATCCCAGTAAAGCTCACCATCAATACGCACCGCAGGGAAAGCCGGCGGCAAGGCGCCGGATGCCAGGACATGTTTGATGCCGAGCTCACAATGCTGGCTATCGAAATAGCGCATCTGGCTGGTCCGCACGTGAGCGGCGCCGACGGTCAACCGCGGCGCGCAGCTGTTCAGCAGGTTGACATCGACGAGTTCCGCCAGCGTTTTCTCGAGCGGCGCCGTTGAATAATAGCCCGCCCGTTCGGCGCCAAGCGGATAGCTGTCACCGGCATGCGCCAGCGCGTTCGGCCTGAAGAAGCCGGGAATGCCGTGCGTCACGGTGGACCAATAGGACAATCGCTCGTTGAACTCCAGAAAGGCGGTGCGGATATTCCAGATCGGATTCTGCTCCATCCGCTTCCAGAACTCCTTCAATTTCACAAGCCGCTCCGAGGGCCGATTGCCGGCGATCAGGCTCGCATTGATGGCGCCGATCGACGTGCCGATGATCCAGTCCGGTTCGATGCCGGCCTCCTGAAGCGCCTGATACACGCCCGCCTGGTATGATCCCAGGGCCCCACCACCCTGCAGGACCAGGACAACCCGGCCGGGAAGATTTTTGGCCATCGATTTGAGGCTCGCGGGTTGGCTCTGCTCGCCTTTCATGTCTCGCTCCCATTCAAACTGTCGCCCAGCTGATATTCGCGTCGGCCGGGCGCTTCGTTACGTCTGTTTCCCATTCAATGCGCGGTCCAGCCGCCGTCCACCGGCAGTGCCGTTCCGGTGATCGAGGCCGCGGCCTCGCTGGCGAGAAAGGCCGTGAGCGCGCCGATTTCTTCGACGGTCGCAAACCGCTTGTTCGGCTGCTGCGCGAGCAGCACGTCCCGGATCACCTGATCGCGGGAAATCCCGTGCGCCTTGGCCTGCCCGTCAATCTGGGCCTCGACGAGTGGCGTATAGACATAGCCGGGGCAAATCGCGTTGCAGGTGATTCCCTGCTCGGCTGCTTCAAGCGCCGCAACCTTTGTCAGGCCAACGATCCCGTGCTTGGCCGCGACATAGGCGGCCTTGAATGGAGACGCGACCAGGCCGTGAGCTGAAGCAATGTTGATGATCCGGCCGTAGCCGCGTTCCCGCATCGCCGGCAGGGCCAGGCGAATGGTATGGAAGGCGGAAGACAGATTGATGACCAGGATCTGATCCCATTTTTCCGATGGAAATTGCTCGAGCGGCGCGACGTGCTGGATGCCGGCGTTGTTGACGAGGATGTCGAGCCGGCCGTGCTCGAGGAGCGTCGAGCCGATCATTTCGCCGATCGCCTTGGGCTTGGACATGTCGGCGGGCGAATAGCCGACCTTCACACCACAATCTCGCGCCAGATCATCCCGGGTCTTCGCGATCTCCTCAGCCGCTCCAAGGCCGTTCAACACGACCGCAGCGCCGGCGCCGGCGAGCGCACGGGCGATACCAAGCCCGATTCCGCTGGTGGAGCCGGTTACCAGTGCGACCTTGCCGGTCAGCATCGGCGCATCTTTCCTGTCGGTTTTCAGCTGGATGTTCATCGCTTCGAGCCTTTGATAGGCGGATCAGGTGGTCCGCGGATGGCTCGGAATCTGCACGTTGCCGGGTTTGGACGGAAATACCCTTTGGCTTCCGAAACGATAGGTCCCCGCTATGGCAGCGAGGAGTATTCCTTCCGGTGGCAGTCAGCTAGACTGCACCGGCCAAAGGGGGATCGTGGTCATGGAGATGCATCAGGTCCGCTATTTCCTGGCGGTCGCGCGCACACTCAATTTCACGCGTGCCGCCGATGAGTGCAACGTGTCGCAGCCCTCGCTGACGCGAGCGATCAAGCAATTGGAAGCCGAGCTCGGCGGCGACCTGTTCCGGCGCGAACGACCGACGCAATTGACCGAACTCGGTCAGCGCATGCACCCCCTGCTCAAACAGTGCTATGAGGCGGCTGCCGGAGCGCGCTCGCTCGCGACGGCCTTCAAGAGCGGCGAGGTCGGCGCCTTGAGAATTGCGCTCACGCACGCTGTCGACCTGTCGCTGCTCATTCCGTTCCTCGGCCAGATCAAGCGGCAGTTCAACCGCTTGGAACTGAGATTTTTGCGCGGCGATAGCCGCGAGGTCGCTGAGATGCTCAAAAAGGGCGAGGCTGAACTCGGTATCGCGGCCGAGCTCGATGAGACCTGGGAACGACTTGATAGCTGGCCGCTGTTTACCGAGGATTTTCGTCTGGTCCTGAACAAAGATCACCGGCTGGCGAAACAAGACGAAGTCGCGCTTGAGGATCTGCAACCGGAGCAGTGGCTGTCGCGAAGCTATTGCGAGCACGCTGATCGACTCAGCGCCTCGCTTGCCGAGCACGGGCTGAACTGCGATCAGGGCCATCAAGTCTCGTCCGAGCGCGACCTCATCGAACTGCTCGAGGCGGACGTCGGCGTGGCCGTCATGCCTGTGACCTCGCCCATTCCACCCACACTCAAACGTACGACGGTAGACGGGCTTGATGCGCGGCGCACCGTTCACCTCTATGGCGTAGCGGGCCGCGAGCGCACCGCTGTTGCCTCCGCGGTCATGCGGATGCTGCGCGGCACCGATTGGCGCCGCCAGATGAACAAGGATTGATGAACTGGACCGCCTACGCGCTCCGACCAGCGTGGCTCAAGGCTGCAACAAGATCGTCAATTTCCATCCGCTTGCGGAAGTCGGGATCGACAAAGCGCGCTTTGACAAGCCCGTTCTGGCCAACCACGAAGGTCGCAGGAATCGGCAGCACCCAGCCGTCATTGCCGTGAAAGCTCGCCAAGTCCTGATGTGCCAACAGGTGCTGGATCTCGGCTCCCAGCCAGATCGCCAGATTCAGCGAGAGCGCGTAGCCGTTGTCGAGATCGGTCAGGACCGGAAACGGCACCGCACCCTCCGACTTAAATTTCTCGGCAAAGACCTGTGTCTCCGGCATGATCGCAACCACCTGGCCGCCGACGGCGCGAATGCGATCCATGGCCTGAACGACCGCCCTGACATTCAGGCGACAATAGGGGCACCAATGGCCGCGGAAAAACATGACGGCGACGGGGCCTTGCGCGAGTAGCGACGGCAAGCTGACCAGCCCCCCGCTCTCGTCCGGCAGCAAGAATGGCGGCATCGCTTCGCCCGGACGCGGCGCATTTTCGCCGCCGCCATTCTCATTGATGCGCGTAACTAGCCGGTCGACGGCCGCGCCGTAGGCCGGAAAGATTTCGTAACCCGCCTTGGCGTAGGCGCGAAGCTGCTCGCCGAGCGTGCCTTCCATGTCACGGCAACGAAGGAAGGCCTGTCTCAATCGTTCGGCATCGGCAGGTGAAAGCGAGGTCATGGTTCGCTCCGGCGTATTGGGATGATCCTATTTTCGGGGAGGCGCCACAAGGTCGGTCGGGCCAATTCGTCTCGGCCGGTACGGACGTCCGCCTCTCGCGAGACTGACCGATCAGACCCCTATTCCCGACAAAATAGAAATGCCGTTGGGCCATCGGTTCGATAGCTGCTGCGTATCGTGGCGGCAATAGAGTCCGGCTATCGACTCCAGAGCAAGCAGGCATTTCAGATTGGCCGCGGAAACCGCGATCCTGTCGTCGACGCAAACCCAACGTACAGGAGGCCCTCATGTCCCGTCGTATCATTCAGCGCCTGGCCGATCTTTCGACCTCGCTTCTCTTATTGTTCCTTTTGCTGGCCGCCATCTCCTCACCGGCACGTGCCAACGAGGATGGCATCATTCGGGTCAGGAGCGCGGTCCCGATGTCCGAAGCCATTACCAGGATCAAGGCCGATATCGCGAGCAAGGGCATCAAGTTCTTTTCCGAGATCGACCAATCACAGCTCGCGGCAGGCGCCGGTATCAAGCTTCGCCCCTCCACGCTCCTCGTGTTCGGCAATCCGCCACTGGGCACGCAGTTCGTCACCTCCAATCCGAACGCCGGCCTCGATTGGCCCGTCCGCCTGCTGCTGACGCAGGACGATAACGGCGACGTCTGGGCGGTCTGGACCGACTTCGACTGGATCGCGAAGCGTCATCACATCAGGGATCGCCGCGCGCAGTTCAAGATGGCGACCATGGTCGTCAATTCGATCACGTCGACGATCACCACGAAGTAACAAAATGGGACGGCGGCGCGTAACACCCCAGGGTCGCCGTAATCCCGCAAGGAAACGAGGTCGGGTCCATGACGCCAGAGAAATTTGACGTGGTGATCCTCGGTGGCGGCAATGCCGGCCTGGGCGTGACCGGGCCGGCGCGGCGCGCAGGCCTGTCCGTCGCGATGATTGAATCCAGGGATCTCGGCGGCACCTGTCCCAACCGGGGCTGCACCCCGAAGAAGGTCCTGGTCGCGGCCGGGCATGCCCTGCACGAGATCGAGCGCGCTGCGGTCCATCAGATTTCCGTCGGCAAGCCTCGGCTCGACTGGGCAGCCCTGATCGACCGGGAGAAAGCGTTGATCAGAGACATCCCATCAAGCCTCGCCCGGGCGATGGCCAAACGCGGTGTCCAGGTGATCGAAGGCCACGCAACTTTCGCAGCGCCCGACACGATCCGTGTCGGCAACCGTCTCCTACAAGCTGAGCACATCGTGATCGCCACCGGGTCGAAACCACGGCCACTGCCAATTCCAGGCGCCGAGCATATGATCACCTCGGACGAGATCCTGAGTGATCGCGTGCTGCCCCGTTCGGCCATTTTTGTCGGCGGTGGCGTGATCTCGTTTGAACTGGGCCACGTCTATGCCCGAGCCGGCGTTCAGGTGACAATCCTCGAGGCCTTGCCGCAGCTGCTGCCGGCCATGGATGTCGATGCAGTGGCTCGCTTGCGAGCCGAAAGCGAGCGGATCGGGATACGTTTCAGGACCGGCGTGGTCGTGAAGCGGATCGAACGGACCGATGGGACTTTGGCGGTGACTTTCACCAGCGATGACGGCGAGCATGTCGCGGAGGCTGATCGCGTCGTCAACGGCGCCGGCAGGATTGCCAACATCGATCAGCTCGATCTCGCGGTAGGCGGCGTTGCGCACGATCATGGACGGATTACGGTCGATAATTTCCTGCGCTCGGTCTCGAACCCGCGCGTCCACGTCTGCGGCGACGCTTTCGCGAACTCGCCACAGCTCTCCCCGCTCGCAACCTATGAAGGCGATATCGTGGGGCGGAACGTCGTCGAGGGCGCAAACCACAGCCCCGACTACGAGGGCATGGCCACCGCCGTCTACACCGTCCCTGCGCTTGCAGCCGTGGGGCTGACCGAAGCCGCGGCCCGGCAGAAGGGCCTCGACCTCGACGTTCATGTCAACGACATGCTCGGATGGTTCTCGGCCAAGACGTACGGCGAGACCGTCGCCTGGTCGAAGGTCATCGTGGATCGCACGACCGATCGCATTCTCGGCGCACATTTTGTCGGACACGAAGGGCAGGAACTGATCAATGTCTTCGGGCTCGCGATCAAGTTCGGCATCACGGCGCGGCAGCTGAAGGATCACGTCTACGCCTATCCGACGTTTTCGGCCGACATCAAGCACATGTTTGCGCGTGCATGAGCGGCGTGTGGATAGCAGACGGCTATCAACTTGAGAGCCAGCCGGCATTTCCAGGAGCAAGCGATTTCATCGATGCTGTCGATCAGGCCGGTCAACAGACGCGGTTTTCAGAGAGAGGAGATCAAGAGATGTTCAAGCAAAGGACCAATTCCCGAGTGCCGCGGCGGGTCCTCGCGCTCGCCTGTGCGATGGTCGGAGCGATGGTGGTGAGTTCGGCTGCGTTTGCGGGCGAATGCCCTGCCGACAAGATGAAGCCAAACGCCCGCCAGATGGTCGATTACAAGCCGGTCGGCGTCACCGACGTCACGCTCGGCTCGATCGACCTCGGCAAGCAGCCCGCGCATATCGATGGTCGCGAGTTGCGTTTCCGCAAACTCACGATCGAGCCCGGCGGCATCGTGCCCTGGCACAGCCATGACGATCGGCCCGCTCTGATCTTCGTGCAGCAGGGCGAGATCGTGGAATACGCCAGCAACTGCACCGATCCGATCGTGCATAAGGCCGGCGACATCAGGCCCGAAGTCTACGGCACCTCGCACTGGTGGAAGAACCTCGGCAAGGAGACCGTCATTCTCTACGTCGGCGATGTCCGCAAGGACCCGGCCGACCACAACATGTAACGAGCGACGCCCCCACGCACTCGTTACCACGTGGCGCCCCGGGGATTCCCCAGCACAGCCCCAGCCCCGGGGCGCCACATCCATCTGCTCAGCACATCAGGGAGGGAGTGATGACCGACGTACCCGTCAACCTGCGCGCGATGCAAGAGCAGGAGCATTCGCCCGGTCTCGTGCTGCGTTCGATCATCATCGGATTGATGGCGTTTCTGACCGTCGTTGACCTCTTCGCCACCCAGGCCATCCTGCCGTCCTTGACCAGCCATTATGGGGTGACGCCTGCGGCCATGGGCTTTGCCGTCAATGCCAGCACCATGGGCATGGCCATTGCCGGCGTGATCGTCGGGCTTTTCAGTCCGCGGATTGACCGCAGGTCCGGCATCCTTGCCAGCCTCGTCCTGCTTGCTGTCCCGACCAGCCTGCTCGCGACCGCCCCCGACCTGACCGTCTTCACGGCTCTGCGCGTAATGCAGGGATTGTGCATGGCGTCCGCATTTACGTTGACACTAGCCTATCTCGGCGAGCAGTGCAGCGCGGCCGATGCCGGCGGCGCCTTCGCGGCCTACATCACCGGCAACGTTGCCAGCAACCTTATCGGCCGGTTCATGTCCGCGGCCGTGGTCGACAACTTCGGGCTGGCGACCAACTTCTACTTCTTTGCGGCGCTGAACCTGACTGGTGCGATCCTGGTCTACTTCACGATCCACCGGGTCAAGCCGATGCATGCAATGAGCGTGGAGCAGTCGCCATTCTCGGCGATGGTCGAGCATTGGCGCAATCCGGTTCTGCGCGCCGCGTTCGGCATCGGCTTCTGCATCCTGTTCGCCTTCATCGGCACCTTCACCTACGTGAACTTCGTGCTGGTCCGGCCGCCGCTGGCGCTGGGCATGATGAGCCTTGGGCTCGTCTATTTCGTGTTCCTTCCCTCGGTCGTGACGACGCTTCTCGCGGGCAAGGTCGTGGCCATACTTGGTACCCGGGCGTCGCTTTGGAGCTCTCTCCTGGTCGCCGGTCTAGGGCTGCCTTTGATGCTATCCGCTCACCTCTGGTCCGTGATGGGCGGAATGGTCCTCGTCGGCGTCGGCACGTTCTTCGCACAGGCCTGCGCCACGGGTTTTGTCGGGCAGGCCGCGAAATCGAATCGCGGCGTGGCCAGCGGGACTTATCTCGCCTGCTATTTTGCCGGTGGCCTCGTTGGCAGCGCGATCCTTGGTCAGCTGTTTGATCGCTTCGGATGGTCCGCCTGCGTCCTGGGAGTCGGCGCTTCGCTGGCACTCGGCGGAGTTCTCACCACACGGCTTAGGCCGCTACAAGCCTGATTCTCGGGAAGTGCGGCACCGTCGCCCCTCATTCAAAGCAGCAAACGGGACTGACCGACATGACAAACCAGGATACGGAATCACTTTCGCTCGTCGTGGAGCGCGATCTCAGACTCGACCTTTTGCGCGGTCTCGGACTCTGGATGATCATGCTGGATCACATCCCGCAGGACGTCGTTGCATGGCTTACGCTGCGCAATTACGGCTTCAGCGATGCGGCCGAGTTCTTCGTCTTCATCTCGGGCTACCTGCTCGGATTCATCTACGGCCCGATCGTCTGTGGCTGTCAATTCCTGGCCGCCTTGAAGCGGCTATGGCTCCGCGCGTGGCAGATGTACGTCGCCCATATCCTGCTGTTTCTCGCCTTCACGGCCCAGATCGCTCGAACCGCGCGAAAATGGGACAACCCGATGTACAAGGACGAATTCAATGTCGCCAATTTCCTTGCGCATCCGGATGAGCTGATCGGAAAGGCGCTCACGCTGCAATACAAACCGGTGAACCTGGACGTCTTGCCGCTCTACATCGCGCTCGTTGCCGCCTCTCCGCTCATTCTCTGGTGCCTTGTGCGCCGTCCCAATTGGACGCTGCTCGGCTCCGTCGTGCTCTACATCTTGGCACGGCACTATGACTGGAACCTGCCGTCATACCCGAAAGGCGCGACGTGGTACTTCAACCCGTTTGCCTGGCAGTTGATGTTCGTGTTTGCAGCATGGTGCGGCGTTGGCGCGGTTGCGCAGATCAAGACGTTGCTCCAGTCCCGCATCGTCTTCGGGCTTGCGATTGCCTGGCTGTTGTTCGCACTGCTGATCGTCCTGACATGGCACAGCGCCTTTCTGGAATCTCTGGTGCCGAAGTGGCTCATCAAGGCGATTTATCCGATCGACAAGACTGATCTGGACATGCTTCGCTTCACCCACTTTCTCGCACTGGCGGTGCTGGTGTCGCGCTTTCTGAAGCGGGACTGGCGCGGCCTGACCTCGAACTGGTTGCGCCCGCTGATCCTCTGCGGACAGCACTCGCTGCCATTGTTCTGCCTCGGCGTATTCCTGTCCTTCGGCGCGCACTGGATCCTGGTGCAGCATGGCAACGGCGTCATCGAGCAGATCGGGGTCAGCATCGCAGGCTTGGCGATCACCACCGCCGTTGCCTGGCTCCTCGATCGGGCGCAAAGGGTGCCGAACCTGTTCGTGGATGCCGGGCTTGTGCAGCCCGTGCCCGTTTCGCAGGCCTCGCGCCAGGGGCTGTTTATGGCGGAAGCATCCTCCCTGCCTGCCGAGTGAGCTCTCACTTCAATTCATCGAGCGAACCGATCGCCAGCCATTCACGGAGCCAATCATGTTCAAGAGACTACCCCTGATCACCGTACTGATCGTACTTTCGACGGGCGCCGCGCGCGCGGAAAACCCCTCTCCCCAGTCCATCGAGGCTGCGCGCAGCCTCGTCGCCACCTTGAAGCTGGGCGATCAATATACGGCGCTGCTGCCAGGAATATTGTTCAATCTCAGGCCGACTCTGGCGCAAGACAGGCCCGAGATCGAGCGAGACTTCGATGCCATGGTGCCGACGATTCTGGACACCTATGGGAAATACGACACCGGCATGCTCGACAGCGCGGCCGCCCTCTACGCGAGCAATTTCTCCATCGACGAGCATGCCGTGGGGATAGCCGGGATAAGTCTTCAGCGACCCGTTCTTAAGTAGATCCACCGCACGCGGCACTGAACTTGCGAACGGGACGACTTGATCGGCCTCGCCATGCATCACCAGCACCGGCACGGTGATCTTCTTGAGGTCTTCGGTATAATCTTCGAGCCAAGAGTCGACGGTTGCGCAATGAGCGAGGGCACCGCCGGCCATACCTTGGCGCCACCAGTTCGCAATGACCGCTTCGGAAGGCTTCGCCCCATCCAGGTTGTAGCCGTAGAATGGATTCTCAGGGACGAAACGGTAGAACTCCGACCGGTTGCCCAGCACGCCCGCCCGGATCGCTTCGAACCACTCCGGCGGTTGCCCAGACGGGTTGTCGTCGCTCCGAGGCTGAAATCGATGGCAGAACGGAGCGTGTACGTTGAGGAAATGCCCTTATTTATTGGGTTTTTTGCAGCAGCAAGGCTGGCGATCCCGGCATGACTCGAACATGCGACCTACGGTTTAGGAAACCGCCGCTCTATCCAGCTGAGCTACGGGACCGACGGCCCGGACCTCAGGTCCGGGTGCGTGGCTTTCCATAGCAGAGCGCACGCCGGTTCGGAAGCCTCCAGTTGCGCCGCCCGGAAAGCCGGCCTCGCACATTCACCGGCCATTCACCTGCCGCTCATTAAGCATTCCTGTCTTCCATGGAGGGCGATCATGAAACCATGGGCAATTATATCCACACTTGCCATGTCGATCGTCGCAGCGTCTGCCGCACTGTCCCAGTCCGCCACATCCCCGCAATCCGACGCTCCGGACGCGACGGTTGCGATCAATCGCGACGCGCCGGTGCCGGTCGTGCCTTCCAGGCGAATGGCCTGCGTGACGGCCGCACGCGCCGCGCAGGGACAGGAGCATCAGGACCAGATGCAGCTTTGCATGGCGCAGGCGCATCTCGATTGCCTGAAGCAGGCGATCGACCAGAAGATCACCGGCGACCAGCGCAAGGAATTCGTCCGGACCTGCATCGGACTTTGAGCCTCCCGCGTCACGAGCTCATGTCCACCGTCTTCCCGGGGCGCGCCAACCAGAAGCCGTCATTGCGAGGAACGAAGCGACGAAGCAATCCAGACCGCCGCCGCGGAGGGACTCTGGATTGCTTCGCTTCGCTCGCAATGACGGCCTTTAGTCGGGCGGCAGCGCAATCACGCTGCGACCACTCTGGAACGACGAGTCTCGGATATTCATGACGCAGCAAGCTTTGGCCGCGACTCGCGCGCATGAGGCATCATATGCTCTTCGCAGGCAGCGGCAGGCGGCCGAACAGCTTTTCCAGCGCGAGGCCGATCGCGATCAGGCGACGGTCGCTGCCGGTGGGACCATCGAGCTCGATGCCGATCGGCAGCTTGCTCGAAGCTCCCAGCGCGACCGGAATCTGCAGGCCGGGCACGCCGGCATTGCTGCCGGGATCGGTGTTCTGGATGAACAGCAAAAAATTCTGCAGGCTCGATGAGTCCGGATTGGATGCAATCGCGACCTTCGGCACCGTCGGGAAAATGATGGCGTCCAGCCGGTTCTTGGCAAAGGTGTCGCGATAGAGCGCCTGAAGTTTTGGCCGCTCGCTCCTGATCGCCGCATCGTATGCAGGCTTGCCGTCGACGACGCTGTTGTCCGGCCCCGGCAATTTGCGCGGCAGCACGAGGCCGTCATAGGTACCCTTGACGTCCGGGCTCGCAATCGCCTTGGCGAGATCGGCGATCGCGATTTTCGGCCCGCGCTTGAGATAGGCGACCATGTCGTCATTGGCCTCATAGATCGCGACGGGGAATGATACCTTGCCATTCAGCTCGACGAGACCAGGCATGTCGACATCGAGCACCGTGACCCCGGCGGATTCCAGCTTGCTCCGCGCCGCTGCAAAGGCCGCTTTGGTGTCGTCGTCGAGATTGGCGAGCGTCGCCGCCACGACGCCGACGCGTACGCTCTTGAGATCGGCGGGGCCGAGCGCGCCGCCGCCGGCGATGACGCGGTCCAGCAGCGCGATATCCGCGACAGTTGTCGCCATGGGCCCCGCGGTATCGCGCGTATGGGAGATCGGCGCGATGCCTACTTGCGCATAGCGTCCGAGCGTCGGCCGCAGCGCGGCGCAGCCATTGAGTGCGCAGGGAATCCGTACCGAGCCGCCGGTGTCGGTGCCGACCGCGATCGCCACGACCCGCGCGCCGAGCGCGGCGCCATTGCCCGAGGACGAGCCGCCCGCGATCCTTGAGGGGTCATAGGCGTTGCGGACGCCGTAATCCGCGCCGGTCTTGTAGGCGCCGTTGTAGCCGGAAATGCCGAACGCCAGCTCATGCATGTTGGTCTTGCCGATGATGATGGCGCCGGCGGCGCGCAGTTTTGCCGCCACCGGCGCATCCTTCGCCGGCACGTAATTCTTCAAGGCGGGTGTGCCGGCCGTCGAGGGCAGACCTTCGACCTCGATATTGTCCTTGATCGCGATCGGCACGCCGCCGAGCGGCTCGCAGACCCCGCGCCGCTGCTTTTGATCGAAGGCACGCGCCGCCTTCACGGCGCCGCCTTCGTCCAGGGTAATGAAGGCGTTGAGCTCGCGCCCTGCTGCCTTGGCCCGGCCCAGCACCGCCGACACCAGTGTCTCGCTTCTGTATGTCCCGGCACAGAGGTCGGCGGCCGCTTCGGTGGCCGTCAATGTGTCCAGGTCGAAGGGATCTCCGGCGCGCGCCGCCGAGCCGGCGAGCCACACGGCGCCCGCCAGCGCGATCGAACGGGCGAGCAGCGGCAAGCGATGCTGCGACATGGACGGCCTCCCTGATATGCTCGCCCCCGCAAGCGCTTTTGAGCAACGATAGGACCAATGCGGGGTTCCGTCTGTCAAGATTGCAGATCGTCCCACCGGAGGATGCGGCCTGCGGCCCGGATCATGCTAGTCTGCGACCCGAGGGGCCGCCTTACCGCCAAGGGATGCACGACATGTCCTCTTCCGACGGTTCGACCGGCGCAGCCGATCTTTCCGCCCCAGACCGGGCGCGAAAAAGCGCCCCGCTGCTGGTGCTGGCAGCGGGACTGCTGCTGTTCGCGGCCATGGTCGGCACGGCCTTTCTCCTGCTGCGCCCGACGACGCTGCGGATCGCGGTCGGGCCGGCCGGCAGCGACGATCAAAAGATCATCCAGGCGCTGGCGCAAAACTTTGCCGACGAGACCGCCTCGGTCCGGCTCTCCGTCGTAACGACGGCAGGCGCCGTGGACAGCATTCGGGTGCTCAGGGATGGTCAGGCCGATCTCGCGGTGGCGCGCGCCGATGAAGACCTGCCAGCCGGGGCCGAGTCCATCGCCATCCTGCGCAAGAACGTCGTGGTGCTGTGGGCGCCGGAGCGGCCCTCGCGCGGCCGCAAGAGGATCAAGGCGATCTCCGACCTGCCGGGACATCGCGTCGGCGTCGTCGGCCGCACCGACGTCAACGCCGAGCTGCTCCGCGTCATCCTCAAGGAGTCCGGCGTCGATCCCGACAAGGTCGAGATCGCACATTTCAATCCCGACAAGGCTGCCGACATGGTGCGCGATGCGACGCTCGATGCGTTCATGATGGTCGCCCCGCCCGACGGCAAGCCGACGGCGGAGGCGATCGTCGCGAGCGCCCGCGCCAGGGGCGAGCCGACGTTCTTGCCCGTCGACGTGTCCGAGGCGATCGCCTCGCGCCATCCGCTCTACCAGTCCGAAGAAATTCCCGGCAGCGCGTTCACCTCGCGGCCGGCGCGGCCCGAGGACAAGGTCGAGACCGTCGGCGTCGACCACCTGATCGTGGCGCAAAAATCGCTGTCGGAAACCACCGTCGCCGCGCTGACCCGCCAGATCTTCTCCGCCAAGCCGACCCTGACGCGCGACATTCCGGCCGCGGCCAAGATCGAGAAGCCTGACACCGACAAGGATGCCGCCATTCCCGCCCATCGCGGCGCAGCCGCCTATATCGACGGCAATGAACGCAGCTTCATGGACAAGTACAGCGACTACATCTGGGGCGCGGTGCTGCTGCTGTCCGTGCTGGGCTCGGTCAGCGCCGCGGTGCGCCACTACATCAAGCGCGACGAGCGGCGGCTCAGCATCCTGCATCGCGAAAAACTGGTCGCCGCGATCGCGCAGGTGCGCAAGATCGACAGCATCGAGGCGCTCGACACCATGCGGCACGAGGCCGACGAGATCTTGCGCGAAACGCTGCGATGCTACGACGACGGCGCGATCGAGGAAGCCGACCTCGCCGCCTACAGCCTGGTGCTCGGCCAGTTTCATCACGCCGTCGCCGACCGCCGCGCCGCGCTCGCCGGCAGCGTCGTCAGCCTGCCCCGCGCAAGGACGGGGTAGCAGCGACTCGATCGCCAAACCCTCATGGTGAGGAGCCGCGCTTTTTGCGCGGCGTCTCGAACCATGAGGCCAAGGTCCCGGCCTCATCCCTCGAGACGCGCGCAAGAGCGCGCTCCTCGGGATGAGGGAATGGAGCGGCTTGCGACGCAGCAATAATAAGCCGCCTTTCGGCGGCCATGAAAATGACCTAACGGCTTCAACGCGCATTGCTATAAGGTCCGGTGTTGCAATCGCCGCTGGAATGTTCGGGTGCGACACCAATGCTCAAGACGCTCTCGGCCCCGTTTCGGATGGCGCTCCGGTTTCCGCTCGTTCAATTCGCGCTGGTGATTGTCCTGATCGTGTTGCTGCAGGCCGCGGACGACAAGTCGATCTCTGGCACGATTTTCAACGGCCTCGACCGGCTCGTCGAAGACACCATTGAACTGGTCGCGACCGTCTTCACCGTGAAATCGTTTACGAGGTCGTGGCTGACGTTCGGCTTGATGATCGCGTATGTCTATCTGGCCTGCTGGCTCGTCCTGTCCCTGTGCGCGGTCGGGGCTCGAAGGCTGGTCGACCTGGCAGGGCGGCATAACTTCTTCTGGTCGAGAAATGCCATCGCGCGAGAGCGCGGCATAACGGCCTATCGCGCCTGGCTTCCGCTCGAGACCATCCGGCCGGCCCATGTTTCCCAGCGCGAATGGGAAGAGGAATTCGCCTGGCCTCCCGACAACCGGCCGCCCTACCCGCCGCTCGGGCAGCGCCTGCTCCGTGCGACGCTGTCCTATGCGGCAGCTGTGGCGATCGTTCTGATCGTCTTGCAGACGTTCACACCGTTCCCGGTGATCAGCTGGCTCGCATCGGTCATAACCCGCTGAAAATTTCGTGAGCGCTCTCAAAAACTGATCCCCACCTGTCCAGCCCTTTCTGCGAGGAGTGTGAAACGAACATTGCGCTGCAGCGAATGCGAGCCATCGTCCCATATCAGATACGTCTGCTAAGTATTGGTTGGGACTTGGGCGGCCCTAGCCGCTTGAGGAGACTAGGGCCGCCCTGGATGGGGGCTGACGTAATGTCTGCCATCTGAGGTCGTGCAGACCAGATTTGCTCCGAGTGAGACTTTCGGTCCCTGACCCTAAGGAGACATCGGAGCGCAGCAGCTACAGCCTCCAGCGCCTCTTTACATCGTCAACGACATGATCCGGGGTCGGCATAAGCGCCGTTCGGCTCATGCGTTCCTTGCGAAGGATGTTCGCAAGGTCGTGCACGTGCTCATGGTCTAGAGTGATCTTCCGCAAAATCGTGTTCTCGGGGGCGGCCTCCGTCACAAACTCTTCGAGCGAAGGACGTTTGCCGTCATGTTTCATGAAATGAGCTCCAGAATGTCTAAACGTTGTAAAAAGGCCGCTTTGGGCTGCCAAATACCGATTGTCCCTCACCGTCGGCGCGTAAACGGCAATAGTGGGCCGGAACAACTCGCCGTTAGCGATTCCCGAAGTACTTACACGTGTTGCCCGCGACCGATGCACCGCCCAAACGGCGATCTTCTTGTTTGGCTGAGGCAAATCGACAGATTCGATAGCAAAGAACGCTGCTGCTAGCGGGTTTAGTGTCCAGTCTAATAGACGGGTCGGCAATCCGTGATGTTGCGCTAACGCAAGAGCGGCGGGAAAATCTTGGTACTGAAATATATCATCCGCCATCAAAGGAAGCGCTGGCTGGTGAAGATAAGTCAGATCGACGTGAGGATCGAAGATATTCGATAGCGGCGTATTAATGCCGTGGGCGTCGCAGGTGTGGGCGAAATCATAGAGAAGAAGAAATTCTGCCGAGGCCTCGATTACAAGTTGCCTCGCCAGTTCTTGATCCGTTGTGGAATTGAAAAAGCTGGAAAAGTCACCGGAGTAGCCCCCGGGATTAACGACTGCGAACGAATGCTGCCCAGTAAATCGAGTGATCCGCTCCGTGGCGGTGGCGCGTGCGGCTTGAATAGTTTGGTTTGAAGGCCTCCAGGCGGTAGGAAGCAAGACCCAGCTATCGTCGGCGTGCCCACGAAAAGCCCAGGGCATTGCTGTACTCTCGGACCACTCAGGGTTCGATGCCCGAAGGAGTGCGATAAAATCAGCCGCTGACGGCGAATGGTACGTCTCAACGCCCGGTCCGGCAGTAACCCAAATCGTCATTACGAAAGTTTCGCATCTACGTGGAATGGGGGCAACCCTGAGAATTTGCCTCGATCTTTGACTCTTTACGCAGCGTTCGAATGCCGGATTTGCTTACGTCCGTTTGTGGCCCACAACAGACATACGAAAACGGCCAATCAGGGCGACCTTCACGCAGCATTCGTTCGTTGCGATAGGGTCAGCAGCTTCCGGCAATGCGCGATTCCCGCTAAAGGACTGGTCAGCATTCTCCTCATGCTCTAGACAATTCAAGCGTGTCAAACTGGCATTAAATCACCTCGGTGAACGGACTATGCCCGCGCTCATGATGTTTCGAGATTGGGATCTTTGGTACAAGCCGCCGCGGTACAGTGTGGGTTGGTGCGAATACAACAAGACGGGTTATGTTAGCGATGCCGGATGGGTCGTTTATCCGTTTTGGCGAAGCTTGCGGAAGGCGCCATTCGAGGCCATTCGAAAGAGAAAACACACACTCGTGCCTCTTTCTTTCATGACAAATCTAGAGAGCATCGAAGCGTTTTTCTCGCAGAATAGGGCGAACGCGAGTTTGTTCTTTCAAGGTCTCAACGCCCTAGCAAAGCACGACGACACATTCTTTGAACCGCCAGTTAGATTACCGATTCTTCAGCCCATAAGCCGCGAAGAGTTTGAACGGAGTTGGGAGCAATTGCTGTTGCTTGTGCGCCCAACTGATCAGATAATGGTTATCGATACAAACAGCTTTATCAGCCGTGCCATCGCCGCAGTCGACCAGGGTGTATGGAGTCACGTCGCCGGCTACGTCGGAAACGGGAACATCATTGAAGCAGGTTTGTCGGGGGTAGTTGAACGCCCGCTGACCGTCTATCGCTCCCAGCGGTACCGAATCGGACTTTATCGAGTAAGATCCATCATCGGAAACGAAGAAACCCCCGAACACGCCAAGCAAGCCGAATCGTTCGTTTCAATGTTGCGTGGGCAGATTGGTGCTCGCTATGGCTATCCTCAAGTTATGCGGCTTGGGATCATAAAGATATTTGGTCTCGGGTGGAAGTGGCGCAGCGAAAACGACATGTCGCCGAACGAAATGGTGATCTTCCAGCCGCTGCAATTGATTTTCCTAATCTGATTGCGGAGCGCTGGTGCACCATATCGGAGGAGGAGACGCGTGTCCTCATTCCAGCCTAGCACTTGACGGAACAGTATGGGCTTCCTGACATGCATAAAGCATCGTGCGACCGCGCAGGGCTCCCTGGATGTCCGTCCCTGGCCCAAAGCTGCCGACCTGGGAGCCGCCGCAAGTAGGCAGCTATCTGCGCCACACCGGCCCTCAAATTAATGTAGCGCATCGGCGATCAGCGACGCGGCGTCGAGAGCACGCCACAAGGCGCTGTTCGGCTTTTTTGCGATTGGAGACCTTTCGCGTGACCGCTGGCAACGGCTTGCCGTTCTCATCCTTGTTCGCCTGATGGTCGAGGCACCGTTGATGATCTTCGTGGCGAGACCGCTCAGCGGCTGAGCGGCGATTATTCTGATCCTGCTGCAGGTCTTCACGCCATTCCCAGTCATCAGCTGGCTGGTATCGGTCGCGGCTCGTTGAAATTCGTGGACGCTCGCCGCTGATTCTTTTTTCTTGTCCAGCCCCTTCTGCAAAAATATTCCACTTCCGTTTTTCAGCAATCTATGGTTCACTCCCGCCGTCCCGCGCTCGTCGGAGGGGCGCTTCGCGGTCGTCACGGACGTGGAGCGCGGGATGCGATGGACGCGATGCCTCGTCGGACGAACGATGGCGTCGCGGACGGCGAAATCGTGTGGTCCTGGCCTCCCGACGCTGAGGCCAAGCTCGCAGCGTGACGAACGATGCGAGCGACGGGAGCAAGAAAGCCCGGTTCCCGGGGAGATCACGTATAAGCCGGAACACCGTCGCGCAGGGAATGCCGGATGATCCGGCTGATCCTGTGGTTCCTTCCCCGTGCTTTTTTATTGCACGGGGGCCATGGGTGAGGCCTTCACCCGGCATTCCCTGCGCCCTCTTCGATCAGAGGGCGAACTCTTCGCAAAACCCGGGCGCGATTTCGCGCCGCGGGAACGCGGACGCTCATCCTCCCGGCTGTTTGAAATGTTGATCCGCATGTTGATTGAGGCAAGCGGGGCGGAGCGCATCTCCGCCGCCACGACAGCTCTGCTACCGTCCTCGCTCCGCGCCGAACAGCGGCTGCAGCGCGAACATGGCGAATTGCGCGACCCAGTGCCCGACCACCATGTAATCGCCGCGCCAGTTGGACGCGGGCGTCAGGCCGCCACCAAGATGCTCGGCATAGCATCGCGCGACATCGGCGCGGCCGCTCGCTGCATACATGTCCCACAGGCCCCAGGCGCGGCTGAAATTCAGTCCGAATTCGTGATCGCTGCCGGCGCGCAGGACCGGCGACGGAAGCCCGTTCACCGCGATGAAGCTGTCGAGCCAGCTCGCGTAGGCGGCGCGATCGAGCACGCGCGCGACCAGCGCAGCGGCATTGGTGCCGACCGCCATGAAGCTGCAGCGCTCGCAGCTGTAGCCGTAAGGCCGCTCCGCATCGGCGATGTCTTTTTTGATCCAGCCGGCAAGCTCGGCTTCGAACTCGGCCGCCCTCCGATGTCGCGCGTAATCAAGCATGTTGATCAGCGCCCACGAGCAGCTCGCATAGGCGCCGGACTTGGGATCGATCCCGTGCACGAGAAAATGATCGCGCAGGCCGGTCGCGACCTCGTCGGCGAAGCCAAAAAGATCGTCCGCGCCGGTCAGCCTGTGGTGATCGATCGCGAGCCTGAGGAACCAGGCGCGCCCATAGGGCATTTCAAATTGCGGTGAGCGGACAAGATGCGCCCGCTCCGCACGAAGCGCGTCGGCGTTCAGGATCGATGCGATCAGCGACGAATATTGCGCATCGCCCGTCGCCCGCTGACAGGCGATCAGCGCCCAGACACCATGAACGGCCGAATGCCAGTCGACACAGCCCTTGAACGCCGGATGGTCCGTATCCTGCCGCCCGCTTGCATAGGCCACCTGGCGCGCCAGGTCGGCTGCGATCGCGTCCTTGCCGTCCTGAAAGGGCACAAGCTCCGGCGGCGTCGGCGCGGCACGTCCAGTTCCGCCGGTCATGGTCGCGGCACGCCAGATCATATGCCTTCTCGCCGGGCCGATCAGTCCGCCGGCCGCAGTGGAGGTTTTTCTATTCCAACAGGACGCAATAGTCTATGAGAGCGGACAATTCCTCGCGCTTTCCGGCCCGGCGGCCGAGCCGCACCCACGAGCTTTCAGCCCCCAAGGGATACAGACTTTCGATGATCATGCGATCGGTCTTTTTTGGCGTGCTTGCCACCCTGAGCCTCGTCACGTCTGCTCTTGCGCAGGACACCCGCCGCCTGCTGGACTCCAAGGAGTCGCTCTACAATAACATCTACGTGTACGAGGATCCGCCCTACCGCAGCATGACTTTCGGTCACAACAAGCGGATCTACACCGAGAGCATGTACAACACCGGCGACGACCGCGACCTGCCGGTCGAATACACCCACTACATGACCGCGACGCTGATGTACGCCAAGGACGTGCACGCGATCCTCGAGATCGGTTTCGGCGGCGGCCGCACCGCCTGGTACCTGCACCGCTTCCTGCCAAAAGTGTCGGTGACCTCGGTCGAGCTGGATCCGGCGGTGCTCGACCTGGCAAAGAAATACTTTGGCATCAAGGACGAGCCGAATTTCCAGGTGGTCAACCGCGACGGACGCCTGTTCCTGTCGGAGTCCAAGGACAAATACGATATCATCCTGATCGATGCCTATCGCGGACCTTTTGTGCCGTTCCATCTGCTGACCAAGGAATTCTACCAGATCGTGAAGGATCATCTCGCCGATGGCGGGGTGGTGGCGCAGAACGTCGAGCCCTCGACCATGCTGTTCGACTCCGCGGTCAAGACCATCGCGTCCGTCTTCCCGGAACTCGACTTTTATCGCGCCGACGGCAACATCGTCACGGTTGCCTATAATGGGCCGACCCGCAGCGCCGAGGATCTCGCCGCCGCCGCGCGCGAGCGCGACGCGGCGTTCGGCCTGCGCTACAGCCTCTCGGACATGCTCGCCCAGCGGCGGCGCATCCAGATCGACGGCGGCAAGGTGATCGACGCCAACGCCAAGGTGCTGACCGACGATTTCGCGCCGGTCGAGACGCTCAAGAACATCGAGCGGCACAACAGGAAGCTGCCTTGACCAGCGTCTCGCGCGCCTTGCTGTTCTGCATCTATCTCTGCGCCTTCTTGGTCGGCGGCGTGCTGATGGGCTTTGAGATGCTGGGCAGCCGCTACCTGTTCCCCTATTTCGGCGGCGGCATCGGCACCTGGGCGAGCCTGATCTCGACCGTGCTGTGCGCGCTCGCGATCGGCTATTTTGCCGCCAGCGCGCTCGACGATCGGCTCCGCACGCCCCACACCATCGCGCTCGCCATCCTGATCGCGGCGGCCTATCTCGCCTTCGTGCCGTTATCGGCCGATCCCGTGATGTCCGGCATTCTCGACCATCTGGGTGATGGCGCAGCGGCGACGCTGCTCGCCTCGACCGCGCTGCTGCTGGTGCCCTTGTCGCTGCTCGGCACCTTCTCGCCGATCGCGGTCGCGATCCTGACCCGCACCGCCGCCGAGGCAGGACGCGTGTCGGGGCTGGTGTACGGCGTCTCGACCATCGGCAATGTCGTCGGCACGCTGTTCACGACCTTTACGCTGATCCCGACCATCGGCTCGCGCTCCATCACCTATGTCTTCGCCATCGTCCTTGCCTGCTGCGCCGGCATCCTGTTTCTGCCGAGCGGCAAAAGAACTTCCTGACCCGATCTGGATCGCCATGAGGCCCAGCGTGAAGCTCCCGCATTTTCGATCGCTCGCCGCGGCCGTCGCGCTCGTGCTGTCGCTGCCGCCCGCCGCGCATGCGGAGCCGGACATTTCGCTGTGGGACGGAAGCCGCGCGATGGCCGATATCGAGGCGCAGCTGCGCTTCACGCCGCGCTCGATGGACATGCCCGGCCACCAGAAGACCATCGACTACATCAAGGCCGAGCTCGCCAAGTCCGGCATCACCGCGGTGACGACCCAGGACTTCGTCTATCGCGGCAATGGCAAGCAGCTCGCCATGTTCAACATCGTTGCGCGGCTGAACCCGGAGAATCCGCGCCGAGTGATCGTGGCGACCCATTATGACAGCATCATCAGGGCCTATCGCGATCCCAAGAACCCGCAAGGCCAGATGCCCGGCGCCAACAACTCCGCCTCGGGCGTCGCCCTGCTGCTCGAGACCGCACGGGTGCTGGCGGCCTCGCCGCAGCCGCCGGTCGGGATCGACCTGATCTTTTTCGACGGCGAGGAGGGACCGAAATCGCTCGGCGCCGGCGATCCGGACTGGCATCCGATCGGCTCGCCGCATTTCATCGAGCATCTGAAGGATTATTATCCGAACGGAAAGCCGGAAAAGGCCGTCGATTTCGACATGGTCTGCAAGAAGGACATTTTGCTGATGCCCGAGGCCTTCTCGGTCAAGACCGCGCCGGCGGAGGTGAAGAAATTCTGGGAGCTTGGCGCCGCCATCGCGCCAAAAGCCTTCAGCAGCAAAATCACCTATCCGATCAGCGACGACCACAGCGCCCTGAACGAGGCCGGCATCCCCAGCTTTCTGGTGATCGATTTCGAATACGAGCCCTATTTCAACACCTCGGAGGATACGCTCGACAAATGCTCGGCGGAGAGCCTGGAGACGGTCGGCCGGACGCTGCTGCGATACCTCTATCTGCCGTGAGGCTGCTCCGCCGGCCAAAGCTTCGTATGCGGGTCATGGTCGGGCGATATAAGGGCAACCGGGAGGCGGAGATGGTTCCTTCGTCGAGGCTGGTCCGGGGGCCTGGACAAGCGAAGCCGCCCTCGCCAGGACATCTGCCGAGCGTCTCGCGGGTTCCGATGCGACGGCGATCGGATTGAAACGATGTTGCGTTCGCAGGTTGTAGCGGCGGAGCAGACCAAGGGTGACGATGTCAAACCCGCCGTGAAAACAAGGCGAATGGAACATTCGACGGCGACGGACTTGCAACCGATGCGCGACGGCAGGATGATACCCGACGCCGATTCGGCAGGCCATATTGTGGCCCAGTGATGCAGTTCGGCACGCGACAAATTAAGATCGGCGGCCTAATAAAGAATCTTGGCGGCAGCTTCGGGAAAACATCAGGACGGGGCCGAAATACCGCCGTAAAATGGTGGCAATTCGTGGCAATCGTTTGCTCGAGTCAGCGGGGAAGTCTCTGTGATTGTACTGCGTAAGTCCGTGCTCCTGGTTTGCGCGACGGCCGGCTTTGCTGCGCTCCAGCCCGCTCGGGTCGCGGCCGAGTGGTGGTCGCGCGCGCCCGCCGACTTCGAGGAATGTGCCGACAACGCAGAAAAGCTGACCACCAAGGAAGCGCGGACGGACGCGCTGGCGGAATGCAACGCCAAGTTCGCAGGGCGCCGCAAGGCGAACGGCGGCTACACCTATTACGACTTCATGCAGGACCGCACCTTCGACATTGCCGGGCCCAATCCGACCGCCGAAGAGCAGAAATATATCGACGAGCAATATGCCCTGTTCCTCGAGAAGCAGCGGCGCAAGAACATCGCGGCCGCCTTTGCCGCCCAGCAGCAACAGCAGCAGATCCAGCCGGAGCAGGACCAGGACCAGGAGCAGGCTCAGCCGGCCTCGCTGAGTGGCGATGTCGAGCGGATCCCGCTGCCGCAGCACCGCCCGACCAAGGCGCAGATGGCCGCGGCGCTCGCCGCCGCCTGCCAGGTCAAGTACCGCGACAAGAACCTGCAATGCCCCTACTCGTTCTTCGACGGGACGCGGTTTTCCGAAGGGCTCAGCAAGCTGACCAAGTGGTTCAACCTGACCTCCAACCGGCCCAACGAAGGCACCGCCGGCCCGGTCGCACCGGCCCGAACCTTGCGTTAGCGCGGGATCGCGCGATCATTCGGGCATCATCCGCATCAGCGCTTGTGGTGATGATGGCGGCCCGGCAGCGAATGCGGCTGGACCGGGACCGGCGGCAGACCCTCGTATCGCGGTGGCATGGATTGCGCCGCGCGCTCCTCCTGCAGCCGTGCATCATAGCCGGGCGAAGGCGTCACGGTCGGCGGGGCAGCGTGGGCCTCCGACAGCGCGGCACCGCACGCCAGGGCAACCAGAACCATCGCGATGGGTCTCATCCTGACACTCCCTTGATCGTCTCCCGGAACGTCGCGCCACATCGCCGCGATTGCAAGACGAAGTCAAATGGGATGCCGTCTCCGCCGACCGCCTTGTAACCGACATGCGCCGCCAATATGTTTCCGGTGTTTTTCCGGGGGCTGATATTTTAGGGAGATAACGATGGGCTTACTCGACGTCCTCAACGGCATGCAGAACGGCCCGCGCGGCCCCAGTCATCCCTCGACGCAGTCCAACGGCGGCATGTCGCCAATGACCATGGCGATCCTTGCATTGCTGGCCTGGAAGGCGGTCAAGCATTTCAGCGGCAGCCAGCCCGGTACGCAACCTGCGCCGGCCCCGGCGCCCGCCCCGGCAAGCCCCGGCGGCGGGCTCGGCAATGTTCTCGCTGGCGGCCTTGGCGGCCTGCTCGCTGGCGGCGCGGCGAGCGGTGCGCTCACCGGCGGACTCGGCGATCTCATGAAGCAGTTACAGCAGGGCGGCCTCGGCGATGCCGCCAATTCATGGGTCGGCAGCGGCCCGAACAAGCAGGTTTCGCCGGACGATCTGTCAAGAGCGCTCGGCGCTGACCAGCTCGATCAGGTCGCGTCGCAAAGCGGCATGTCGCGCGACGAATTGCTGCAGGGCCTCAGCCAATATCTGCCGCAGGTGGTCGATCATCTGACACCGGGCGGCCGGCTGCCGACCGAGAACGAACTCGCCGGGCGACTGTGAGGCCGTGTAGTCTCAACGCTGCTGTTTTCGAAGGAGGACGAACATGGGCGGCATCATCTGGGTCATCATCGTCGGCTTCATCGCCGGCATCCTCGCGCGCTTGATTTCGCCGGGCAGCAACAATCCGAGCGGTTTCATCCTGACCACGATCCTCGGCATTGCCGGCGCTTTTCTGGCCACCCTTGTCGGCCAGGCGATTGGCCATTACGGGCCCGATCAGGGCGCAGGCTTCATCACCGCGACGATCGGCGCGGTGGTGGTGCTGTTCATCTGGAACCGGCTGGTGGCCAGCGGGATGATCCGCGATTACAACCGGTGACCGCGAAGCGGTCTCCGTCATCGCGAGCGTAATGACGTCAATTACTGACCCAGATGCATCCCCGCATCCATGCGGACGCATTCGCCGGTCATGCTGCCTGACGCCGGCGAAGCCAGGAAGCAGACGAGCTGCGCGATATTGTCCGCCGACGAGGCGATCTTGAGCGGCACCCGCGCCACGACCGCGTCGCGAACCTGCCTGGCACCGGCCTCGCCGCGGCCCTTGGTGAACCAGCCGGTATCGATATAGCCTGGGCAGATGGTGTTCACGCGGATTTTTGGCGCCAGCGCGCGCGCCAGGGACAAGGTCATGGTGTTGAGCGCGCCCTTACTCGCGGCATAGGCCAACGACGAGCCATTGCCGGAAATCCCTGCAATCGACGACACGTTGACCACGGCCGCCGCGCGGCCGGATGCGTTGGCGCTTTCCTCCAGGAGCGCGCGCGCCGCGCGGATCATCTGGAAGGGGCCGATGGTGTTGACGGCGTAGATGCGCTGGAAATCCTCGGCCGACAACCCGTCGAGATCGGCATGAGCGACATGCTTGGTGGTGCCGGCATTGTTGACCAGCACGTCCAGCCGCCCCCAGGGCGCGGCGACTGCGACGATCCTCTTGCAATCCTCGTCGCGCGCGACGTCGCCCTGCACCACGACGACCTCGGCACCGGCCTCGCGGCAGAGGTCGGCGGTCTGCTCGGCTTCGGTCTTGCTCGACGCGTAGTTTACGACGATGCGCCCGCCGCCCTTGGCCAGGATCACGGCCGTCGCGGCGCCAAGACCCGATGCCGAGCCGGTTACGATTGCACACAAACCATCCTTCGACATCGCCGTTTCCTCACCGGTTTCGAACCCGCGATCAATTACCACATCGGGCGGGCGGATTACCGCAAATTTCCGGAAAACCTCGCCGCGCGGAAAGCCATACTTCGCACTGCGGAATTGGCCGCGACGCGCCGCATGCCGCCATGCCGGGCGCGGAGCTTGTCAGGGGATGCGCTTTTCCTCATCATGCGTTGCCAAGAACAAGATCGCGCCCGCCTCACGAATGAACGAACCGGCCGGACGCACTGACGAGACGAGGAGCGCCGTGGCGGAGAGTGAGAACATCGTCGTCGAGACCGCGGAAAAAATCTTTGCCGATCTCGCCGACGCGCAGGAGATCAATCGCGACAAGGCAGGCGCATGGAAGGCCCCGCTGTGGCAGGCGCTCACCGAGGCCGGACTGCCGCTCGCCTGGGTGAGCGAGGACTTGGGCGGCGCAGGCGCGAGCCTTGCGGACGGCTTTGCCGTGCTCGGCGCCGCCGGCCGCTTCGCACTTGCCGTGCCGCTCGCGGAAACCATGCTCGCCGGCTGGCTGCTGGCACAGGCCAGGATCGCCTCCCCCGCCGGTGAGATGACGGTCGCCCCGGCAAGCCCGAAGGACCGCATCACGCTCAATCCCGACGGCACGCTGTCGGGCCGCGCGCGGGGCGTGCCGTTCGCAAAAGCCGCCAAACATGTCGCGGTGCTGACCCATGGCGCCCACGGCATCGCGGTCGCGCTGGTGGATGCACCGGAGCTTCGCATCGAGAGCGGGCTCAATCTCGGCGGCGACCACAGCGACACCGTGATCTTCGACAAGGTAATGCCAAAACTCGTCAACCGTTCGCCTGCCGGTTTGGACCAGACCACACTGATGCTGATGGGCGGCGTGGTGCGCTCGCTCCAGATCGCCGGTGCGCTGGAATCGATGCTGGACATCTCCGTGCGCTATTCGAACGAGCGCGTCGCTTTCGAGAAAAAGATCTCGAAATTCCAGGCGGTGCAGCACAATCTCGCAAGACTCGCCGGCGAATCCGCCGCCGCATTGGCCGCGGCAACCTCGGCAGCCGACGCAATTGCCAGCGCGACGAGCTTCGACGACGCGGTTTTCCTCGAGGCGGTGTCGGCAAAAATCCGCTGCGCGGAGGCGGCCGAAAAGGCCGGCGCGATCGCGCATCAGGTGCATGGCGCGATCGGCTTCACGACAGAGCACATCCTCCATCGCTATTCGCTGCGCGCGCTCGCCTGGCGGGACGATTTCGGCTCCGAGAGTTTTTGGGCCGTCGAACTCGGCAACCGCATCGCTGCCCGGGGCGCCGACGAATTATGGCCGCTGGTCGCCTCCCGCTAGAAGCACGCAACATCATCGAGATCGCCCATGACCGCAGCCCTCCGTTTCGATCCGATCCGCCTGCCGGGCGAATGCGAACAACTGCGCAAGGAAGTGCGCGCGTTCCTCGCCGAGGAAATCGCAGGCGGCACCTTCAACCCGTTCAAGCCGAACCGCGAGGATATCGACGTGCCGGCGTTCTGCCGCCGGGTCGGCGAGCGCGGCTGGATCGGCATGACCTGGCCAAAGAAATATGGCGGCCACGAGCGTTCGTTCCTGGAACGCTATGTGGTGACCGAGGAGATGAGGGTCGCCAACGCGCCGACGCGCCGCTTCTTCGTCGCCGACCGGCAGAGCGGCCCGATCCTCCTCAAACACGCGCCAGAGCACGTCAAGATGGACATCCTGCCGCGCATCTGCCGCGGCGAATTGTGCTTTTCCATCGGCATGAGCGAGCCGAACTCCGGCTCCGATCTGTTCGCGGCGAAGACGCGCGCCACCAAGACCGACGGCGGCTACCTGATCAACGGCACCAAGATCTGGACGTCCTCGGCCCATATCGCCGACTACATGATCGCGATCTTCCGCACCTCGCAGCCGACCAAGGAGAACCGCCGCCATGGCCTGACCCAGTTCCTGGTCAAGATGAAGCAGCCGGGCATCAAGGTGAATCCGATCGGACAGATCACCGGCCAGTTCGAGTTCAACGAGGTGGTGTTCACCGACCACTTCATTCCCGACGACCACGTGCTCGGGGAAATCGACGGCGCCTGGAAACAGGCAACATCCGAGCTCGCCTATGAGCGCTCCGGGCCGGAGCGGTTCCTGGAAACCTATTACGTGCTCACCGAGCTCGTGCGCGCGGTCGGCGACAAGCCGGATACCCGCAGCGCCGAGGGCATCGGCCGGCTGGTGGCCCAGCTGCACACGATGCGGCGCATGTCGGTCTCGGTCGCCGGCATGCTGCAGGCCGGCAAGGAACCCGTGGTGGAAGCGTCCATCGTCAAGGACATCGGCACGGTGTGGGAGCAGCAATTGCCGCATCGGGTGCGCGAGCTCGCCGCCTTCGTCGAGGAGGACGCCGGCAACCGCGAGACGCTGGAAGCGCAGCTCGCGTTTGCGATCAAGACCGCGCCAAAACTGACCATCCAGGGCGGCACCACGGAGGTGCTGCGCGGCATCATCGCCCGCGGGCTGGGATTGCGGTAGTTGATCGAGGATAGCTCATGAGCACATACACGGATATCGGCGTCGAGACGCATGACCATGTCGGCCTGATCGAGATCAGACGGCCGCCGCTGAACTTCTTCGACGTCTCGCTGATCAACCAGATCGCGGATGCGCTGGAGGAGTTCGATCGCGACATCGAGATCCGAGCCTCGGTGCTTGCGGCGCAGGGCAAGGCGTTCTGCGCCGGCGCCAATTTCGGCGATCCGGCGCGCCGGGAGCAGGAAGCGCGTGCGCAAAATGATCCGGCCGCGAACCTGCCGATCAACCATCTGTATGTGCAGGCCGTGCGCATCTTCCGCAACAAGAAGCCGATCGTTGCCGCCGTCCACGGTGCCGCGATCGGCGGCGGGCTGGGGCTGGCGGTGTCGGCGGATTTTCGCGTCACCTGCCCGGAGGCGCGCTTCTCGGCCAATTTCACAAAACTCGGCTTCCATCCGGGCTTTGGACTCACGGCGACGCTCCCGGAGCTGATCGGCAAGAACAATGCCGAGCTGATGTTTTATACCAGCCGCCGCGTCACTGGCGAGGAGGCCTATCGCTGGGGGCTAGCCAACGAGCTGGTGCCGCAGGGTCAGGTGCGGGATGCCGCGATGAAGCTCGCAGCAGAAATCGCCGAATGTTCGCCGCTTGGGCTGGTGTCCACGCGGGCCACGATGCGCGCGGGTCTCGCCGAACGTGTGCTGGCCGCGACCAATCATGAGCTTGTCGAGCAGACGAAATTGCGCGCGACCGAGGACTTCAAGGAGGGCGTGAAAGCCACCGCCGAGCGCCGCGCCGCGAATTTCAGGGGAAGATGAGAAATGTGCAGGGTGGGCAAAGGCGCGTTCTTCGCGCCGTGCCCACCACTTCGCGTGAAGCCAGGAGGCGGGCACGGCGCAAAAGCGCCTTTGCCCACCCTAGATTTTCTTCACCACCAGCGCGTCGACGATGGTGACACCCTGCCCCTCCGGGTGCACCAGCACCGGGTTGAGCTCGATTTCCGAAACATCCCTGGAAAGGCGCGCGGCGAGCAGCGAGACCTGCGCAATCAATCGCGCCAGCGCTGCAACATCGGCTTTTGGCGCGCCGCGAAAGCCCCGCAGCAGCGGCGCGGCCTTCAGCTCGTCGAGCATTGCGGCAGCCTCGTCGGCGCCGACCGGCGCGGGCCGATAGACGACGTCGCGAAACAGCTCGGTCGTGACGCCGCCAAGACCCACCATCACCATCGGGCCAAACGTCGCATCGCGCAGCGTACCGACGATGATCTCGACGCCCTTTTTCGCCATTGGCGCGACCAGAACGCCCTGAATGGCGGCGTCCGGCCGATGCCGGTGCGCATTGTCCGATAGCGCCTGCCAGGCCATGAACGCCTCGCCCTTGCTGGTGATGTTGAGCCGCACGCCGCCGACCTCGCTCTTGTGGGCGAGATCGCGCGACTGGATCTTCATCGCAAGCGGAAAACCAACGCGGGCGACGGCCGCGTCGAGTCCGCTCTTCTCGGTCGCCAGCATTTCGTCGGGCACGGCAATGCCGGCCTCGCGCAAGACCATCTTGCTGTCGTGTTCCGAGAGCGCCGGCCGATCGAGACACGCGGACAGATCGCGCGGCGGCAGCAGCGTATCGTCGGCCGGCGCCGCAAGATTGAAGCGGGCGTAACGCACGAGCTGCCGCAGCGCGACGGCCGCATGAGTCAGCCCCGACAACACGACAACATTGGACCTGGCAAGCGTCCGGCGCGCGAAGTCGGAGGGTAGCGTATAGGAATAGAACAGGACGGGCTTTTTCTGCGCCGCGATCAGCGGCTTCAGCTCGATCTCCTTGAACGGCATCCGGACATCGCTCGACAGCGACAGCACGACGAGAATCGCGTCGATTTCATCGGAAGCGCTGAGCAGGTCGATGGTCCGCTGCAGGCCGCCGGAATTGACGCCCTGCGCGGTGACATCGATCGGGTTCTTGGCCGTGCCGTAGGACGGCAAGAGCTTCATGATCTCGGCCTGAATCGCGAGCGACAGTTCCGGCACCTGCAGGCCCTGCACAGAGACGCTGTCCGCGCCCCAGATTCCCGCGCCGCCGGATACGGTAAGCACGGCGACGCGATCGCCAGCCGGCAACGGATTGGTCGCAAGCGCGGCCGCTGTCGTCACGGCCTCGTCGAGATCGTTGGAGACGATGAACCCATATTTGCCGAACACCGCGTCATAGGCCGCGGACCAGCCGGCCATGCTTGCGGTATGAGACGCGGCCGCCCGCCCGCCGGCCTGCGAGCGGCCGACCTTGACCACGATGACCGGCTTTTTTAGCTCGGCGGCCCGGCCGGCGGCGACCAGAAACTTGTCGACGTCGCGGATGCCCTCGATGAACAGCAAAATGACGTCGGTCACGGCGTCCTGCACCAGGTAGTCAAAAAACTCGCCGGCGCCGAGATCGCTTTCGTTGCCGGCACTGACGACATAGCTCAGGGCAATGCCCAGCGCCCTGGCGCGATTGAAGATCGCAAATCCGATGCCGCCGCTCTGCGCCACGATGCCGATCCGCTTCGTGGTCGCGACCAGCGGCGTCACGTCAGGCTTCACATCGACGGCCGGACTGAAGGTTGCGGCCACGCGCTGCATCTGGCTGTAAAAGCCCTCCGCATTCGGTCCGGAAATCCGCATCCCCGTTCGCTTCGCGAGGGCCGCGATGGCGTCCTGCATCGCGGCGCTCTCGCCGCCCTCCTCGGCGAAGCCCGAAGAGATGATCACGGCATTCTTCACGCCGGCCGCGGCGCACTGGTTCAGCGCCGGAAGCACGGCGCGAGCTGGAATCACGATGATGGCGAGATCGACGGCAGCGCCGACGTCGGCGACCGACTTGTAGCAGGCGAGCCCGTCGATCTCCGCATAGTTGGGATTGATGAGATAGAGCCGGCCCGGATATTCGTTCTTGCGCAGCATGGCGAGCAGCCGGCCGGGAATCTTTTCGTGGTCACGCGAGGCGCCGATCAGTGCGATGCTTTGGGGTGCGAAAAAGCTGTCGAGCGGATGCGGCATGCGAATGACCTCTTGTTCTTGTTATCCCGATCTTGCCGCATGGTTGGACCTGTAGGGTGGACAAAGCGGAGCGTGCCCACCGTCAAGCATGACGCTTGCGGAGAGGTGGTGGGCACGGCGCTGAGCGCCTTTACCCACCCTACGTTTCTATGCGGAGGCTGCAAAGCGAAACACGACGCCGCCAAGACGGAACGCGTCGTCCGAAACAGCATATCCATTGCCGCGCGCCGCATCGCAGATACTCGCTACATCAGCGACACGAAATGTCAGTCCGCTCATGATCTCGCTCTCGCCGGGTACGAAACGAAAATTGGCATTGGGCAGCCTCAACTCCGCCTCGCCCGCCGCGCTCTTGACGGGAACGCCGATGATCCTGCCCCAGTGCTCGGCAAGCCCCCTCGGATCCGGGCTCTGCATCTCCACCCCGGTCAGCGCCTGCGTCACGTCCTTGCGAATCGCTTGCTGCCAGTCGGGTCCGGCCGGCGGGTAGGCGCCAAGAATGTCGTCGCTGCCGTCCGTATAATTGAATTCGATGAAGGCGGCGCGGCAGTCGCGCGGATGCAGTTGCACGCCATGATATGGCGGGTGATCGATGACGTTCGCCGTGCGCACGCCCAGCGCGTGGGCCTGCGCGCCACGCGCGTCCGGATCGTCACAGCAGAAGATCGCCATGTAGCCGCCGCGCCCACCGGTCTTGTCGAGAAAACGGCCGGCCGCCGTGCCCGGCTCGGTCGGCGCGACCACCTCCAAGAGAACGGTATCCACCGGCATCAGCGCATTCTCGAGGCCGTATTTCGCGACGTTGCCGTCGCGGTAGCAGACGTCGAGGCCCATGATGGCGCAGATGTCGGAGACGACTGGTTCGAGCCGCGGCGCCACCAGGCAGATCTGCCGCAATCGAATGTAGCTCGACATAACGCTAGTGCCCCACAAATGCGGCCTTGCGCTTCTCGACAAAAGCCTTGGCCGCCTCCTTGTGGTCGGCGGTCTCGCCGGCGCGGGTGTGATGGATCGCCTCGCCATCGAAACAGGCTTCCAGCGAAAACTCCTCGGCATTGTTGATGTTGCGCTTGATGTAGCCGAGCGCGACTGACGGCCCCCGTGCCAGCGACAGCGCAAGATCGCGCGCGGCCGCGTCGATGTCGGCGTCCGGAACGACCTTTGTCACCATGCCGAGCGCGAGCGCTTCGCTTGCCGAGAGCACCGGCGACAGCAAATAGAGCTCGCGCGCTTTGGCGCTGCCGAGCAGCTTTGTCAAGAAATAGGTGCCACCATAGTCGCCGGAGAAGCCGACCTTGGCGAACGCGGTCGTGATCTTGCAGCTCTCGCTGGCAACGCGCAGATCGCAGGACAACGCGACGGAGAGTCCGGCGCCGGCCGCAGCGCCGTCGAGCTGCGCCACCACGGGCTTTGGCATCTGGTGCAGGATGCGCGAGACTTCCATGCCGCGGCGCAGGTTCGCAAGTTTTGCTTCGAACGGCAATGGCGCGCGTCCTTCCGCCATCGCCTTGACGTCGCCGCCAACGCAAAAAGTGCCGCCGGCGCCCTTCAGGAGCACCGCACGGACGTCATGATCCTCCGCCGCGCGCCGCGCCGCTTCGACCAGTCCGCTGACCATGTCGGGATTGAGCGCATTGCGGCGATCGGGACGATTCATGGTGATGGTAAGGAGGCCCGCATCGAGATGCTGCAGGACCATGTCGTTCGTGCTCATGTGAGGGTCGCTTTCGTTGTTGTTGGTTTTGACGGAATTTTGCCTGGGTGCCGTCATTGCGAGCGAAGCGAAGCGATCCAGAGCGGCGCGGGCGGACAAACTGGATTGCTTCGTCGCTTCGCTCCTCGCAATGACAATAACTACTTCTTCACCAGCGGGCAGCGCGACTGCTCCAACGACTGGAACGCCTCGTTGCCAGGCACGGTCGCCAGCAGCTTGTAGTCGTCCCAGCGGCCCTTCGACTCCGACGGCTTCTTGACCTCGAACAAATACATGTCGTGCACCATGCGGCCGTCCTCGCGGATACGACCGTTCTTGGCGAACATGTCGTTGATCGGCGTCTCTTTCATCACTTTCATGACAGAAGCGGCATCCGTGGTGCCTGCGGCTTTCACCGCCTTGAGATAATGCGTGACCGAGGAATAGACGCCGGCCTGCGCGGAGGTCGGCACGCGCTTGATGCGCTCCATGAAGCGTTTTGAGAAGGCGCGCGTGTCGTCGTTCATGTCCCAATAGAAGGCCTCCGCGAGCAGAAGACCCTGCGCGGTCTCGAGGCCGATGCTGTCGATATCGGTGACGAAGGCGAGCAGCGGCGACAGTTTTTGGCCACCCTTCATGAGGCCGAATTCGGCCGCCTGCTTGATCGCGTTGACGGTGTCGCCGCCGGCATTGGCAAGCCCGATCACCTTGGCTTTCGAAGCCTGCGCCTGCAGCAGGAAGGAGGAGAAGTCCGAAGTGTTGAGCGGATGGCGAACGCTGCCAAGCACTTTGCCGCCATTCTTCACCACCACGTTGGTGGTGTCCTTCTCCAGGTCCTGTCCGAACGCATAGTCCGCGGTCAGAAAGAACCAGCTGTCGAGCCCGCTTCGCACCGCGGCAAGCCCGGTCACATTGGCCTGCGCATAGGTGTCGAACACGTAGTGCACGGTAGACGGACCGCAGGCCTCGTTGGAGAGCCGGATCGAGCCCGGGCCGTTGAAGATCACGATCTTGCCCCGCGCCTTCGCGATCTCGCCGGCAGCAAGCGCCGTCGCCGAGGCCGCGACGTCATAGATCATCTCGACGCCCTGGTTGTCGATCATGTCGCGCGCGATGTTGGCGGCGAGGTCCGCCTTGTTGAGATGATCGGCCGCGAGCACCTCGATCTTGCGGCCCAAGACCTCGCCGCCGAAATCCTCCACCGCCATTTTCGCGGCGGTCTCGCTGCCGGCGCCGGTAATGTCCGCATAGAGCGAGGACATGTCGAGGATGCCGCCGATCCGTAGCGGCGGCTGGCCTTGCGCCGTCGCCGCTGTCGCGGCAAGCGCTAGCCATGCGGCGAGCGCGCCGCAAAGTACGGGTTTGTGCAAGAGAACCTCCCTGACCGATCCGCTTGCCGCGGATATTTTGTCGTTGCATCGAGCTTTGCCGGCGATCATGCCGCAGGCGTCATGACCCGGCAAGCTTGCGCCCCATGCAGCAACGCGGCAGCCCGCTTGCGCCACGTGCATTTTCCGCAAAATGGAAGGGAGTGATGTGCTAGGCTTCCGAGATTGATTTTCAACATCAGCGGGCGCTCATTCTCGTGCCGAAGCCAATCGACCGGATGGCCGCTCTGTTCTCGTGGGCATCTCTGCTGACGGGCGTATCCGGTGGCGCGGTCGCCGCCCCCTGCCTGTTCGAGCCAATCGGCGAGGGCCGAGTTGCCGAGATTACAGATGCCCGCAGCTTTCGGCTGGAAGACGGGCGAGAGATCAGGCTAGCGGGGATCGAGACCGCAGGGACCGACAAGGCGGCGCTCTCGGCCATACTCTCAGGTCAGGATGTCACCCTGCGCGCCCTGGAGGATACGCCCGACCGCTATGGCCGGCAGTCGGCATTCGCCTTTATCGGCGCATCGGAGGCGCCCGTTCAGGTCCTTCTGCTCGCCCAGGGACAGGCGCTGGTTTCGACCGAGATCGGCGAAAAGGAGTGCGCCGCGGCCCTGGCGACCGCCGAAGCCGAGGGCCGCCGGGCGCATAAAGGCATCTGGAACGACTCAAATGTCATAAAAAACGCGGAAAGTTCCGGTGACATTCTGGCCGGGATCGGGCGGTTCACGATAGTCGAAGGCAAAGTTTTGTCCGTGCGCCAAGCCGGGGCAACGACCTATCTGAACTTTGGGCGAAACTGGACACGGGACTTTGCCGTGACTATTTCAAGGCGTGCGTTACCGGCCATCGAGGCTGCCGGGATTGCGCCTAAGTCCTTTGAGAACCGCAGGATTCGGGTTCGTGGCTGGGTCGAGGGACGGCCTTCGCCGCGGATCGACGTGCAGGGTGCGGCGCAGATCGAGATCCTGGACGACAACTGATACAGGGGTATTTGGGTATTCAAGGTGGCTAAGCTAGCAGGACGGCACAGATGGGGAGCGGGCCGCCGCCTTTGGGCTGCATCGGCGGCGTTGTGCCTTTCCCTGGCACTCGCAGCTTGCGGCGACCTGGGCCGCCTCCAGACCGCGTCGGTGCCCGTACCGAGCAGCGCGCCGAAACCTGTCCGCGCGGTGCTGCAGACACCGGCGAGCGAACGCGAGCATGAGCGCATCCTGGCCTCCTATGGCGGCGCCTATGAGGATCCCAAGCTCGAAGCGCTGATCAGCAAGACGGTCGATCGGCTCGTCGCGGCCTCGGATCGGCCCGACCAGGGCTACAAGGTCACCATCCTCAATTCCGGCGCAGTGAACGCCTTTGCGCTCCCGACCGGGCAGCTTTACGTGACACGCGGCCTGATTGCGCTCGCCAGCGACACGTCCGAACTGTCATCGGTGCTCAGCCACGAGATGGCCCATGTGATCGCGCGGCACGCGGCAATCCGCGAGGACCAGGCGCGACAGGCGGCGATCGTGACCCGCGTCGTCTCCGATATGAGCAACGACCCCGACCTCACCGCGCTCGCCCTCGCCAAGACCAAGCTGACGCTCGCGAGTTTTTCGCGCAGCCAGGAATTCGAGGCGGACGGCATCGGCGTCGGAATCTCGGCCAAGGCACATTTTGATCCCTACGGGGCTGCAAGGTTCCTGAGCGCGATGGAGCGCAATGCGGCCCTGAAGGCCGGCAGCCCCTCGCTCGACCCGCGCGTGCAGGATTTCCTGTCGTCACACCCGGCGACCCCGGAGCGGGTGCAGAACGCGCAGACCATCGCCAAGCAGTACGCCTCGCCCGAAAATACCGACCATGATCGCGAGGCCTATCTCGAGACGATCGACAACATGGTCTATGGCGACGATCCGAGCGAAGGGTTCGTCCGCGCCCACCGCTTCCTGCATCCGAAGCTCGGCTTTACCTTCGTCGCGCCGGAGACCTTTACCCTCGATAACACCGCGCAGGCCGTGATCGGCGTGCGCGAGGGCGGCAGCCAGGCGATGCGCTTCGACGTCGTGCGGGTGCCGGCCGAGCAGTCGCTCGGGGAATATCTCAATTCGGGCTGGATGGAGAACGTCGACAAGACCTCGATCGAGGATATCGTCGTCAACAGCTTCCCGGCCGCCACCGCGACCGCGCGCGGCGACCAGTGGCAGTTCCGGATCTACGTGCTGCGCTTCAACGGCGACGTCTATCGCTTCATCTTCGCCAGCCGCCAGACCACCACCGAGAGCGAGCGCAACGCGAAGGAGACCGTCAATTCCTTCCGCCGCCTCGCGCTGGAAGAAATCCAGGCCGCGCGGCCGCTGCGCATCAAGGTCATCACCGTGCAGCCTGGCGACACCGTGGAATCGCTGTCGCACCGCATGGCCGGCGTCGATCATCCGATGGAGCGCTTCCGCGTGCTGAACGGTCTCGATGCGCATGCGCAGGTCAAGGTGCGCGACCGCGTCAAGGTTGTGGTGGACTGACCCGCGAAAGCGGGCGCGCCTTGGCGCGAACCGGGGATCTCGCCCCCACAAACTCGGCGTCCTTCGCCGAACAGACCGGTATCTCGCCGCCCGAGGTTCCAGGCTCGTGCTTCGCATCGCCCCGGAATGACGTCAAAGGCCGAAAAAAGACCCGGTCTCACGAGACCGGGCCTTTCTTCCCCGTCGGCTTACGCCCCCCTCAAGGCGAGAGCCGTCACATGCGGCCGGATCAATATTTTGGAATTGCCGGCCCGCCCCAATTGAAGTTCACGTTGACGCCCGCGCGCACCATGTCGTCGGACAGCTTGACGTCGCGCGTCACGACGGTCGCGCCCGGAGTGACCACCGCCGGATTGAAGTATTGCTTGGTGCCGAAATCTGCATGCAGATATTCAAGCTTCACGCTGACGGCACCCCAGCTGTCAGCCAGCACGGCATATTCGCCGCCGATACCCGCCGTCCAGCCGGTGCGATTTTGCGAGCTGGTCAAGGTGCCAAAGGCCGGATCAGTGACGGTCACGCTGGTGCCGGCAAAGGCCGCGCCGGCGGTGCCGTAGATCATGAAGCGGTCCCAGGCAAAACCGACGCGGCCGCGCAGCGTGTCGATCCATTTCTCCTTGGTCGAGCTGATGGTCGTGGCCGCGAAGGTCGGCGGCAGTCCGGCGGCGCTGCCGCTCTTGTTGGTCCAGGAGTAGTCGTTCTCGATGCCGACCACGACGTTGCTGACCTGATAGTTGCAGCCGACCGTGCCGCCGGCAATGCCGCCGCTCAGGTTGAAATTCCCGGTGATCGGCACACCCGGCGCGGGTGTGGTCGTCGTGGTCTGCGAGCTTCGTCCCCAATTGCCGCCGCCTTCGACGCCGATGTAGCAGCCGGTCCAGCTGAAAATGACCGGAGCCATGTAAGCCGGCGCCTTGGTCGCCATCGGAGCCCTGGCCGGCAGATCGGCCGCGAAGGCGGATGTCGCCAACGCCAAAAGGCCGGTCGTCGTCAGGAAAAGCTTCTGCATCACACCACCCGAAAAACCCTGGGCCAATTAAGCCCGGGAACGTGGACGACCCTAGCAGCGATGCGCCTGCAAGGCTGTGCTTGAACAGCAACGTTCGTTCGTAAAGCAATGCAACGTCCGCCTCATTTGTGGCATGCAATTCAACAGTTATTTCAAATCTTTACCCGGGATTCGACCTAGCGCAATTGCCGCAGATTGGGAGGAAGCTTGGCGGGAATCGGGCACGCGGCGCGGAGCGCCGGGTCCGGCGTCCCGTGCAGCACCTGCGGGGAACCGAAAGGACGGTCACCATCGGATGCTGCGACGTGCACGTAGAACTACGGATAGGACGCGCAGATAACCTCCGCTTCAGCAATTGCTGCGAGGAATCCGGCTGAATGGAAGCTTGCCGCGTCATCCGACATCGCGCGGCCAAGGCCAGAATGGTCGAACCTATGGGCCGAACCCGCCGATCCCGCGTCAATCAGTTGCTTTGCCGCCCGAGCCTGCTGCGCTCGGACAGCGGCGCGACCGCCGTCGAATTCGCACTCGTCGCGGCCCCCTTCATCGCGCTCCTCGTTGCGATCCTGCAGACCATGGTGGTCTTCTTCGCCCAGAGACTTTTGGACGAAGTGGTCAGCCAGGCGAGCCGCACCATCCAGACCGGCCAGGCGCAGGCCTCGAACCTGACGCAGGCGCAGTTCACGAACTGGGTCTGCCAGAAGACCGCGATCCTGTTCACCTGCGGAAACTACATGGTTAACGTCACGAGCTACTCGTCGTTCTCCGCAGCGAGCACGACAACGCCGACGCTGACCTTCGATTCCAGCGGCAACGTGACCAACACCTGGAACTACGCGCTGGGCAGCCCCGGCGACATCGTCGTGGTGCAGGTGCTGTATCAATGGCCGCTCATTCTCGGCCCGCTCGGCTTCAACCTGTCGAATCTCGCCAACGGCAACCGCCTTCTGGTGTCGTCGAACGTGTTCAAGCGGGAGCCGTACTGACCATGCGCTGCTGCCTTGACCGCCTGGTTTCCCGGCTCTGCGGCTTCGCGCGCAACCGCCAGGGGATCGCGGCCGTCGAGTTCGCGATCATCCTGCCGTTCATGCTGGTGCTTTACCTCGGCAGCATCGAAGCCGGCAACGGCCTTGCGGTGCAGTTCAAGGCCGCGCTCGCCTCGCGCGCGGTCGCGGATCTGGCCTCGCAATACACCAGCATCAACAATGCGACGATGACCGGCATCCTCAATGCCGCAGGCACGGTCGTCGCGCCCTATTCGGCATCGGGCATGGTCGTGACCATCAGCGAGATCACCACCGACTCCGGCGGCCAGGGCACGATCACCTGGAGCGATTCGCTGAACGGCACCGCGCACACCGTCGGCCAGGCGGTGACGCTGCCGACCGCGCTGCAGATCGCCAATACGTCGCTGATCTGGAGTGAAGTCAGCTATCCGTATCAGCCGTCGCTAGGGATGGTGATGACCGGAACGATCAACATTTCCCAGAGCAGCTATTTCTATCCGCGCCTCGCGACCTCGATCACGCGCGTCAATTCGTGAGGCCCTTGCGGACGTGACCGGTGACACCATGATTTGGACCTTCGTCGGACGTTTCCTCCGCAACATGCACGGCAATGTCGCCGTGACATTCGCGCTGTCGCTGGTTCCCCTAGTGTTTCTCGGCGGCATGGCGCTGGACTATGCCTCGTCGACGTCGCGGCTGCAGCGCCTGAACGCCGCGGCCGATTCCGCGGCGCTTGCCGCGGTCTCGCCGTCGCTGATGAGCCAGTCGGCCAGCCAGGCGAAGACGGTGGCAACCAACGTCTTCTCCGCCCAGGCCGCGGCGATCGGTGGCGTGACCGCGACACCGACGGTCACCATCACCCAGAATGGCCTGACGCGGACCGCAGCCGTGTCGTTCACCGCAAGCTCGACCAACTTCTTTCCCAGCGTCCTGGGACAGACATCCTGGTCGCTGTCGGGTTCGGCGACCGCCAATTCGACTCAGGCCCCCAACATCGACTTCTACATGATGCTGGACAATTCGCCGTCGATGGCGATCGCGGCGACGACGGCCGGCATCAACACCATGATCGCGAACACGTCGCAGCAGGACGGCGGCAACGGCTGCGCCTTCGCCTGCCACCAGTCGAGCCCGAACAGCGGCGATACGCCGGGCAATCCAAGCGGATGGGACAACTACAAGCTGGCGCAATCGCTGAACGTGGTGACGCGAATCCAGAACATGGCGACCGCCACCCAGTCGCTGACCTCGACCGCCACCTCGCTTGCCGCGCAGGTCAACGCCACGTTCCGGATGGGCGTCTACACCTTCAACAGCAGCAATTCCGGCAGCGGGCTGTACACGATCCAGTCGCTGACGACGAACCTGACGCAGGCGGGCACCGCAGCAAGTGGCGTCGACGTGCTCGAGGTCTGCAAGGGCAACTACATCACCTGCTCGACCTATGACGATGCCACCAACTCCGACTTCACCACCGCGATGACGAACATGAACAGCCTCATGACGACGCCCGGCACCGGCGGCTCCAGCTCTTCGCCGCAGGCGATCCTGTTCCTCGTGACCGACGGCGTCGAGGACAAGAAGGCGACGTCCTGCGCCTATTCGATGATCAGCCTCTCCGGCTTCTCGCGCTGCATGCAGCCGTTCGACACCTCGCTGTGCACGACGGTCAAGAACCGCGGCATCAAGATCGCGATCCTCTACACCGAGTATTATCCGCTGCCCTCGAATTCCTTCTATCAGCAGTATGTCGCGCCGTTCCAGAGCAGCATCGGTACCAACCTGCAGAGCTGCGCCTCCTCCGGCCTGTTCTTCACCGTCACCACGAGCGGCAACATCTCGAGTGCCATGACGACGCTGTTCAAGACCGCGGTCCAAAGCGTCGAGGCGCATCTGTCGAACTAGAGGATTGTCATGTTCCATGATCTGGCCCGTCGTCTGCTCCGTCAGGGCGAGGGCAATGTCGCGATCACGTTTGCCCTTTGCATCGTTCCGCTCGTGTTCCTGATCGGCATGGCGCTGGACTATGCCTCGGCCATCGCGCGGCAGCAGCGATTGAATGCGGCAGCCGATTCTGCGGCGCTCGCCGCCGTGTCGCCATCGCTGATGAACCAGTCGACCACCCAGGCGAAAACCGTTGCGACCAATGTGTTCTCCGCCCAGGCGTCGGCGGTCACGGGTGTGACCAGCGCGACACCGACCGTCACCATCACCCAGAACGGCCTCGCGCGGAGCGCAACCGTGTCGTTCACGGCTAGCTCCACCAATGTCTTTCCCAGCGTGCTCGGACAGGCCTCGTGGCCGCTGACCGGCACCTCGACCGCCGGCTCGGCCTCGGCTGCGAACATCGACTTCTACATGATGCTGGACAATTCGCCGTCGATGGCGCTTGCGGCGACAACCGCCGGCATCAACACCATGCTCGCCAACACGCCGCAGCAGGACGGCGGCAACGGCTGTGCCTTCGCCTGTCACCAGTCGAACCCCAACAGCACGGATACGCCCGGCAATCCCGCCGGCTGGGACAACTACCAGCTCGCGCAATCGCTGAACGTGGTCACGCGCATCCAGAACATGGCGACCGCGACCAAAGCGCTCAGCACCACCGCGACCTCGCTCGCCGCGCAAACCGGCGTCACGTTCCGGATGGGTGTCTACACGTTCAACACCTCGAACCTCGGCGCCACACTGACCACGGTGCAATCGCTGACCTCGAACCTGTCGCAGGCGGGAACCGCGGCGGCGAGCGTCGACGTGCTGGAGGTCTACAAGCAGAACTGGCTGACCTCGTCGGTCTACGACCTCGATACCGACACCGACTTCGCCTCCGCGCTGAGCTCGATGAACAGCACGATGACGACACCGGGGACCGGTGCATCCGGCAGCTCGCCGAAGGCGCTGCTGTTCATCGTCACCGATGGCGTCGAGAGCACGCAGACCTCGACCTGCACGCAGCCACTGATCGTCCACGGCGGCATCACCCGCTGCCTGCAGCCGTTCAACATCTCGCAGTGCGCGGCGATCAAGAGTCGCGGGATCGATATCGCGATCCTCTACACCGAATATCTGCCGCTGCCATCCGATCCGTTCTACAACGCATTTGTCGCGCAATTCCAGAGCAGCATCGGGCCGAACCTGCAAAGCTGCGCCAGCACCGGGCTCTATTTCGCCGTCACCACCGACGGCGACATCACGAGCGCGATGGCCACGCTGTTCAACACGGCGGTCAAAGCCATCGAGTCGCATCTGTCGAACTGAGCGGGACCCCACCTCGCGATGACGCCCTTGCGCTTCGCTAATCCTTCGCCGCCATCAGGCTGGACATAGGACTTCCACCTCCAAGCTGTCGTTCATACTCGGCACACCGCCCATGGCCCGCCTGCAAACAAAAAAAAAGCAGGCGGCAGTGACCACAGGTTCAGCCGATCAAGTCCGGCATTCCCTGCGCGATGGTTTTAACGATGTCCTTCGTGCTCCCTGGGGACCGGGCTTTCTTGCTCCCATCACGCGCGAGCATCGTAAGCTCGCACGCTTGGCCTCAGCGTCGGGAGGCCAGGACCACACGCCTTCGCCGTCCGTGCTGACGATGCTCGTCGCACCTCGTCCTCACGTCCATCGCTCCCCGCCTCACGTTCGGTGACGATTGGCCAAAACGCCCTCTGCCATCGAGGCGGGATGACCGGACCAAATCATAATTTCCCGAAAAACGGAATCTCAATATTTTTCGTGCGGGGACTGGACGGTAGAATCAGCGTTGAATCGCCTCGCGAAATCAGGTTTTTCGCGCACGCGATTTCCAATCCTTCTCCACCTCCCATGGCCGACATCGGCCGATTCGGCGCTTTCCGATCGCCGCCGTCCGAACAGGCGATGTTCGACCGAGGCGGCGGACGCTCGCAACATCTAACAAGACATAACGGGCCAGTCCTTCGATTTGCAGGCAGGGTCGCGCCGGTCAAGGAGCCGCGAGGGGCACTCAATGCCTTCGCCATTCCGTCGAGGTGAGGTCGTTGATGCCAGTCTGGCGCTCGCGTGCGGCGGGCATCGGAAGGAAACATGAGCATGACGACGTCTGATACGCTTCGCAATACCCGCATCGATCTCGCTCACGGATCAGGCGCGATTCCGGCCGTCGGATTCGGCACGCTGATTCCCGGCCCGCTCGCAACGAAACAGGCGACCAGGGCTGCGTTGGACGTCGGATTTCGACATCTCGACTGCGCGGAACGCTATCGCAATGAAGAAGCCGTCGGTGATGCCATCCAGGACGCCCTCAAGGCGGGAACGCTTCGGCGGGAGGAGCTGTTCGTCACCACAAAGCTGTGGAACACCAACCATCGTCCGGAGCGGGTCAAGCCTGCGTTCGACGCGAGTCGCCGGCGACTGAAGCTCGACCATCTCGATTGCTATCTCGTCCATACGCCCTTTGCCTTTCAGCCTGGTGACGAGCCGGATCCGAGGGACGAGAACGGCCATGTGATCTATGATTCCGGTGTCACGCTGGTGGAGACGTGGCAGGCGCTGGAGCGCCTCGTCGACGACGGTCAGTGCAGGTCGATCGGCTTGTCCGACATTACATTGGAGAAGCTGCGCGAGATCGTTGCGGCCGCGCGAATCAAGCCGGCCGTCGTCCAGGTCGAAGCGCATCCGTATTTGCCGGAATGGGAGCTGCTCGATTTTTGCCGGGAGCATGGCATCGTCCTGCAGGCGTTTGCGGCGCTCGGACATGCCATGGAGCCGAGAGTCCTGGACGATCCCGTAATCACGGCCATCGCACGGCGCGTCCACAAGACGCCGGCTCAGGTCGTGCTTGCCTGGGCAGTCCAGCGCGGCACGGCCTTCCTGACAACCTCCACCAAGCCGGGCCGCATCCTGGAGAATTTTGATATCTCGGCCCTGCCAGACGACGCCATGCAAGACATTCGGCACCGCATCACCACGACCGTCAGGTTCAACACTGTCGTGAAGACCGGAGTGCCCGGATTTATTCCCTCGACCAGGTGAGTTTTGCGACGACGGGCTGACGCGGCGTTCATCCGATGCATCTTGCGTGTCGAGAGCCCGCTCGCTCGCTACGAGCATCTCGAGATGTGCAGCCCATCCTCGCCAGGGCTTTTGGTGTGAGCCTTGCTTGCCATAACGACAGCGAGCGCTGCTCGGGCCCTGAACGGCAGGCGAATACCGATAGCCTCGCGCGAAAATGACCGCGACCTGACCTGCCGACCGGTCTCACGTGTGCGTCACGCGCATCATCGCGACCTTTTTTAACACAGGTGAATCCGAATCCCCGAGCTTTGCGGTAGCAGTTGAGACCCCACTCACTGGCACTGCCATGGATACCTCTACTCCTGTTGCGGCGAGAGGCTCGACGGCAGCCTTGCCTCATGACGGCGAAACGATCTTCGCCAAGATTCCCTTCCTGCTGACCCGCTGCAGCGCGGATCTTCGCTACCTGTTTGCAAGCGACGCGTACGCCGCCATGATCGGCCGTCGTCCTCAGGACGTCGTTGGCAGGAAAATCGTCGAAATCCTGGGGGAGCAGGGTTTTCAGGCGATCCAGCCGCACGTCGATGCCGTGCTGTCGGGAGAGCGGGTGGAATATGAGACGAAGGTGAATTTTGCGGGCGTCGGCGATCGCCTGCTGCACGTCATCTATACCCCCGAAAATGACCAGCATGGCAAGGTTCACGGCTGGATCGCCTCCATCATCGACATCACGGAAAAGCGACAGGCCGAGGAGCGCCTGGCAGCCGAGCTTCGCGCGATGACGATGCTGCGTGAGATTTCCACCGATTGCGTGCGTTACGACATCACCCCTGAAGAGTGTCTGCAAAAGATTCTGGATGCGGCGGTCGTCATCGCCCGCGCGCAGAAAGGCACGCTGCAGGTCTTCGATCCAGCGTCGAACGCGCTGCGGATCGCTGCACAGCGGGGATTCGGCAAACCGTTCCTCGAGTTTTTCGAGTTCGTCGAAGACACCGAGGCCTCGAGCTGCGGCGCCGCTCTTCGCGCCGGCGCTCCAGTGATCGTCGACGACATCGGGACCAGCCGGATTTTCGCCGGCCGGCCCTCACTCGACATTCTCCTTGACGAAAATGTCCGGGCCGTCATTTCGATCCCGCTGAACAGCAGCCATGGCTACACCCTTGGCATGCTCTCGGTTCACTTTCGCGAGCCTCTGAAAGCCGAGTGTGGCGAGATCTACTATCTGGACCTGGCGGCGCGGCTGGCTGCCGACTATGTGGAGCGCAGGAAGGCCGCGGAAACTGAAAGGCTGCTGCTTGCCGAAGTGCAACATCGCTCCGCCAACCTGCTCGCGGTCGTGCTGGCGATCGCCCGGCGCACGATTTGCGAGATCGACAGAGCCTCCTTCGAGGGACGGATACATGCTTTGGCAGAGAGCAACAGACAGATCGTCAACTCGCATGCCGGGGAGGTCCAGCTCAGGGACCTTGTGCATGGTCAAACCAGGACTTTTGCCAGCCAGATCACGATCGAAGGCCCCGACATTGCAGTCCCCGCGACACACGCTCAAAACCTCGGAATGGTCGTCCACGAGCTGACCACCAACGCCGTCAAGCACGGCGCCCTCAGGACGGCGACCGGAACGATCGCGATCAGCTGGGAAGCCGAGCGGTCGCCGACCGAGACGTTGCGGCTGAGATGGAAGGAGCGGGGCGGCCCGACGATCCTGCCGCCTAGCCGAACCGGATTCGGCACCGGCCTCGTGAGAGGTCTTTTCCCGGATGCAGAACTCGATTTCGCGCCCCAGGGTCTGTGCTGCAGCCTCGAGATTCGGCTTCGCGGGGAAGACGATGTCACTGGCCCGCCCGGATGAAAGTCGCCTGGCTCATCGGGCGCTCGCATTCGAAGGGAGCACTGCATCTGCAGCTAATCCTGTTCGCCGAGAACTTTGATGTGCGCCTTGCCATAGGGGTAGAAAAGCTCCTTGCGACCCTGCTGCCAAAGCGTCTTCAATTCTGATGTCGTGATGTCCCAATCCGGCCGGCATTTCTTGCTGACGGCCCGCAGATCCTGGCGCAGCTCTTCGACGGTTGGACGTCCGAAGAACCAGTAGCCATTGTAGACCTTGTGAATGACGAGGCCGGGCTCCAGCACGATCACATGCGGAATCATCGGATCGTGAACCGGATCGGTGTATTCGGCGATATCGAGGTCCTTCTGAACGATGCGCCGCGCATCGGACAGGAAGGTCCAGTGGGCGCCCACTCCGCTGCGATACTCGCTGGTCTGGATGATGTTGTCGGTGGTGATCGTCACCATCCGGCAATAGCCCACCTCCATCTCGCGATGAAGTTCCAGCAATCCTTCGGCCTGGCGACGATCCTTTGGACAGTACCCGCCGCGGCCGAGCACGAGCACCATCGGATCCTGGCCCTGCAGCTCGGACAGCTTTCGATGCTTGCCGGTGTGGTCGCTGAGCTCGTAATCCGGGAAGATCGCCCCCGTCATGATGTCGGATCGCACGTCAATTCCCTCCCTGGTTTCGCGGGATCGACACCGTCAAAGATCGATCACGATGTCGCCCGCAGGCTGTGAGCAGCAGATCAGCGCATTGCCCTCGGCCGGTGCATCGACCGGCTCCGGCCGATAGCCAATCGATCCGGCCAAGAGTCCGGATTCGCAGGCGTGGCAGACCCCCGTTCGACACGACCAGCGCACGGGGACGTCACACGCCTCGGCCAGTTCCAGCAGGCTTGCAAATGACGGCCCCCAGCAGACATTGAGACCGCTGCGGGCGAACGACACCATCGGTCCCGTGCCCGCAGGCCCCGCCGGCACATGTGCCGGCCGGCGCGGCGAGGCAGCGATGCCCGGTGTCATGGCTGGCCCGGCGCCGAACGTTTCGGTATGGATGCGGTCCGGCGCGATGCCCCACGCGGCAAGGCCGCCGGTCAGATCGTTCATGAAGGACGCGGGTCCGCAGACATAGAAGTCGCCATCGCGCGGAACCTCCAGCGCCTCAATCACGCGCAGGTTGAGGTGCCCGGCACTGTCGAAATCCACACCGGGCCGATCGCCCGGCGCGGGCGCGCTGTAGCAGATATAGCGGTGGTGGCGCGGCAGCGATTGAAGCAGCGCGCGCGCCTCCGCGGCAAACGCGTGGTCCCGGCCGTTGCGGCTGCCATGCAGCCACCAGATGTCCCTGGTCGAGGCCTCGGCCGCCAGCGCGTGGAGCATCGCGAGCACCGGTGTCACGCCGATCCCGGCACTCACCAGGACGACGGGGCGCTCGCCTTGCTGAAGAATAAAACTCCCGCGCGCCGCACTTGCCTGCACGATGTCATCCACGCCGAGCCGGTCGGCGACGTAGGCGCTGGCCGCGCCATGCGGCTCCCGCTTGATGCTGACGCGATAGGACGCGGCGCCGGGCGCTCCCGACAACGAATAGCTTCGTATCAGCGCCGGCGCGGAAGCCGGCCCGAGCCGCAGCGCAACGAACTGGCCGGGCAGTGCGGCGGCAACAGGTCCGCTGTCCGTGGGCTCGAGCACGAGCGACGTCACGTTATCGCTTTCGCGCACCTTGCGCGCGACGCGGAACGGCCGGAATCCGCGCCAGGCTGGCGGTGGGCCGGAGGCCGCGACAAGCCCGGGGTTTCCCGTCGCCGCGCCATCCTCACGTGCCCGCGCGAGCAGCGCCGCGAAGGAATGGCGCCAGCCGCCGCTGAGCGCGGGAATGCGCAGCGCACGCTCCAGGCTACCTCGGGGGTGAGGCGGGATATAGAGCAGCGCATTGATCTCGGACACGCTCATGCCTTCGGGCCCGGCCGCCAGCTGCGTAATCGCGTCGCCGGCCGCGACTTCGCCTTCCTCGATCACACGGAAGTAGAAACCGGGCCTGCCGTGCTTCACGAGCAGCGCGACCATTTCCGGCTCGTCCATCCGGATGCCCAGCCGGTAACAGGTCACGCGCGGCTGCGTCACCTCGAACAGCGCAGTGCCGATCCGGTAGCGGTCTCCGATGCACACCGCGGTGTCGGCCAGGCCCTCCACGGTAAAATTCTCGCCAAACTGGCCGTAGACGAGGTCCGTTCGGCCAAGCTGCTCCTGCCAGTAGCGATAAGACTCGTGCTGATAGACGAAGACCGCGCGGTGCTCGCCGCCGTGGCCGGCCTTATCGCCCTGTCCGTCGCCGTCAATGTTGAGCCGGCGCACCATGCGCGGGCCGTCGACCGGCGCTTTCCAGATGCCGGTGTGAACGGTCCTGCCTTGCCATGTGAGGTCGCGCGGCAAGCCGACATTGACTGAAAGCAAACGTGCCATCGCGTCTCCCAAAGATGATCCCGCAGTCTCGCGCCGGGCTCGCAGGCCGACGTCTCCACTTCATGTCAGACGCGTCGGCCGCGGATCTCCCGGCGCCGCAACCCGACCAGCCCGATCGCTGTGCCCCACCCCAATCTGCAGCCTCATCGGATTGCTGGCTCGTTAGTCGTTGTTAGATGTTGCGAGTGGACCGGTTTCCGCGTCCCGGACAGAAGAAACGCGTGCTATGCGTTTATGCGGAACGCAGGGCTGCCGCGCGGCCCGAAAGCGAGAGCCCGAAGCTTCGACTGGAGATTTTTGATGGACGATCAAGCCAGGCTTGCGGCCCTGCAGCGCCATTGGGATGCTTCGGACGCAGGCGATTTCGAGGTCGAGCATGACATTTACAGCGACGACGCCGTGCTCGATTATCCGCAGTCCGGGGAGCGGATCCGCGGTCGCCGCCATATTCAGGCGTCTCGTTTTGCGCAGCCAAACAGGAAGCGCTTTACGGTGCGACGCATACTCGGTGCCGCCGACCTCTGGGTCACTGAGCTCGTCCTTACCTATGACGGGGCGCCATCCTACACGGTGAGCATCATGGAATTCAGGGACGGGAAGGTGGCGCGCGAGACGCAGTATTTTGGCGCTCCCTTCGACCCGGGGCCTTCGCGCGCGCAATGGGTCGAGCCAATGGGTTGAAATTTCGCCACGAAATCGAAGCCACGAGGTGGGTGGCCGATTGTCTCGTAGCCGTCACGAGATCGATCATGATGGATTTACTGTTCACTGGTGTCGGCTGGACCGACCTCGCGCTCACCCTGAACCGGATCGCGGTCGGGGCATTCTTCATGCTGTCGGGATATCACAAGCTGTTCAACGCGGAGCGCCACCGCCTGTTCGTCGATGAACTCAAGGGGCTTGGCACGCCGGCGGTCGGGTTCAACCAATGGTGGGTGCCGCTGGTCGAGTTCACCGCCGGCGGCGGCGTCGTTATCGGGCTGTTGGCGCCACTCGCAGCGCTTGGCCTGCTTGCCATCATCCTCGTCGCCATCGCCACGTCCGGGCGACTGCGAATCAAGCTCTACAAGCCGATCGATCGGGCAGATCGGATCGACGACTGGCTGTATTTGCCCGAGACGCTCTACGCATTCATGTTGATCGTGATCGTCTCGGCCGGCGCCGGGCCGTACAGCCTCGACGCCCTGATCCTCGATCTGATGAGCAAGCACGTCGCGTGACACCGCGTTCTCGCCGCTGCGAGCGTAACGTTATGACAAACGGCCTCAACGATCAGCTCATTCTTGCGGCCCGCGTTCTTCTCGCGACATTATTTCTGATTTTCGGCTGGAGGAAGCTGAGGGACTATTCGGGCACGGTCAGTCAAATGGTCCAGCTTGGCGTTCCGCTGCCGGCACTGGCTGCTGCCGTAGCGACCTTCATGGAGCTTCCGGTCGCGTTCGCAGTCGCGGTTGGCGCGTTCGCGCGTCCTTCGGCCCTGCTCATGTTTTTCTACACGCTCGGAACCGCGCTCATCGGGCATCGCTACTGGGCAATGACGGGGACGGAGCGAGTCGACAGCATGGATGGCTTCTACAAGAATCTCGGCATCATGGGAGGCTTCCTGCTGCTGTACATGAACGGCGCGGGAAAATATTCGGTCGACGTATTTTGCAGTGTCGCCACGCCATGACATCATATCTGAACAGGAGGCGTCGATGAACCAGGTACAGGTCGAGCAGAAAAGCTTTCAGATGCCGCCGCGAGACGGATTCACCGTCGCGTACTTTCTCACCGTCGCCGACATCGAACGATCGGCTCGATTTTACGAAACGGTCTTCGGAGGTCGCATTCTGAGCCGAGGCGACAGCAGCGGCGCGCCGGCTTACATCCAGATCGCGAACACGTGGCTCATTGTCAACGTCGGGGGCGGCCCGACACCCGACAAGCCGTCGGTGACGCTCGGCGTTCCCGTCGATCCCGATTCAGTCAGCAGCTTCATGAATATCCGCGTGGCAGATATTCGATCGTGCTACGACCTGTGGCGAAGTCGGGGCGCCGAGTTCATCACGGAGCCAAAGGACAAGTACGGCGAGACGCGCTGCTACATCCGCGATCCCGATGGCTACATCATAGAAGTGGGACAAAGCAAGCCGGGCGTCGCCTACGGCTGAACGGCATGACACATGAAGGCATCGGTGGTGACCGCCTGCGCTCCGGTGACGTGACGTCCCGGCGAGACGATGCTCATCGACCGTCGCGTCGCCTATGGCCTGCTCGCTGCGACCGCGGCGGTCGTCGCCGCACTGCGCATCTTCGCGACGCACAGGCTGCGCCTCGCACGGCTGGTGATCGCGCCGGTCGTTTTCTTCAACGTGGACTATGTCCTGCACGATCTGGCGCTGTTGCCGGATAGCGGGTTCCACGGCACGCGCCGGGCACTCGATGCGGTCAAGCTGCCGCTGATATCTGCCCTTTTCGGCTGGGGGCTGGGATCGTCCGCCCGCGCGACCCTGAACCGGCGGTCCACCGCGGTGGAAACGGCCGCGCCTTGACGCGCCAGCGCTGCCCAACTCGATTGCATACAATAGAAAAAGATCGACTATTTTTTAGGCTGACCTGATGCGGCCGATCGCCCTGATCGGGACCTGACTTTCGCAAATCCTTTTCTTTCCAATGCGTTGATCGTTGGGTGCCCACAAAATCGGCTCTGGCATAAAGCTTGCGACAGCTTCCCTTGGGCGACACCGGACGGGTGACGCCGAGAACGGGAGTGGCGGCCAGATCCGCCCAGGGAGCAGACGATGGATTTTGGCAGGATTTCACGGCGCCGGCTGTTGCAAGGCGGCGCGGCTTTGACGCTCGGCAGCGCATTCGGCGCCCGCTCCGCCTTCGCCGCGGAGACCACGATCGGCTTCATCTATGTCGGGTCGCGCGACGACTACGGCTACAACCAGGCGCACGCACAAGGCGCCGCCGCGCTGAAAAAGCTGCCGGGGCTGAAGGTCGTCGAGGAAGAGAAGGTGCCGGAGACCGACGCGGTCGAGAAGACCATGGAGTCGATGATCAATCTCGACGGCGCGAGCCTGCTGTTTCCGACCTCGTTCGGCTACTACAATCCGCACGTGCTGAAGATGGCGCAAAAATATCCAAAACTGCGCTTCGAGCATTGCGGCGGCCTGTGGACCGACAAGGACCCCAAGAACGCCGGCAGCTATTTCGGCTATATCGACGAGGCGCAGTACATCTCCGGCATCGTCGCCGGCTATTCGACCAAGAGCGGCAAGCTCGGTTTTGTCGCGGCCAAACCGATCCCGCAGGTGCTGCGCAACATCAACGCGTTCACGCTGGGCGCGAAGCTTGCCAATCCGAAGGCCACCACGCAGGTGATCTTCACCGGCGACTGGTCGATGCCGGTCAAGGAAGCCGAGGCCACCAACAGCCTGATCGACCAGGGCGTCGACGTGCTGACCTGTCATGTCGACGGGCCGAAGACGATGGTGGAGAACGCCGCGCGGCGCGGCGCCATGGTGTGCGGCTATCACGTCAACCAGTCGCCGCTGGCGCCGAAGGCGTATCTCACCGGCGCCGAATGGAACTGGGAAGCGCTGTATCCGAAATTCGTGAAAATGATCGCGGCCGGCGAGACCATCCCGAACTTCTATCGCGGCGGCCTGAAGGACGAGATCGTCAAGGTGTCGCCCTATGGGGAGGCGGTCTCGGAAGAAGCGCGCAAGCACGCCGATGACGTCAAGTCGAAGTTCATGTCGAGCGACTTCGTCATCTTCAAGGGCCCGATCTCCGACAACAAGGGCAAGGTCGTGATCGCGGCCGGCACCGATCGCGGCCAGAAGGATCCTGAACTCGAGAAGATGGACTATCTGGTCGACGGCGTGATCGGAGCGACTTCGTGACGACAGATACGGCGGATTCCGCCGCAGCGGCCGCGCTCGCCGCGGCCGCCGATCTGCCGTTCCTGCAGCGTCACGGCCAGGCGATCGAGTATGTGCTGATCCCGGGCGCGGCGCTTTGCGGCGCGCTCGCGGTGTTCGGCATCTTCGTGGCGCTGTTCGGCAAGAATCCGCTCGATCTCTACTTTTATATGTACTACGGCGCGTTCGGCACCTGGTTCTCCTGGCAGAACACACTCTCGCGTGCCGCGCCGCTGATCCTGACCGCGCTGTGCACGGCCTTGCCGGCGCAGCTCGGCATGGTGATCATCGGCGGCGAGGGCGCGCTGCTGATCGGCGCGCTGGCGGCAACATCGGCGGCGCTTGCACTGCCATGGGCGCCGCCGCTCGTCGTGCAGTTCGCGATGGTCATCGCCGGCATTTTTGGCGGCGGGCTCTGGATCATGCTCGCCGGCGGCCTCCGCCAGTTTCGCGGCGTCAACGAAACCATCTCCAGCCTGCTGCTGGTCTATATCGCGCTCGCCATCCTCAACCATCTGGTCGAGGGGCCGATGCGGGATCCCGCGAGCCTCAACAAGCCGTCGACGCGCGAGATCGGCGCCGCCAACATGATCGGCACCATCCCCGGCACCGAGGTGCATTGGGGCCTGGTGTTCGGCCTGGTCGCGGCGCTCGCCTCCTACATCCTGATCTATCACACCACCTTCGGGTTTGCGGCGCGCGTCGCCGGCGGCAACATTCGCGCGGCGCGCATCGTCGGGCTCTCGGTCGGAAAGCTGATCATGACCATCTGCTTTCTCGCCGGCGGCGCGGCGGGCCTTGCCGGCATGATCGAGGTCGCCGCCGTGCAGGGCCGCACCAATGCCAATCTCGCCGCCGGCTACGGCTTCACCGGTATTCTCGTTGCGTTCCTGGCGCGACAGAATCCGCTCGCCGTGATTCCCGTCGC